>Ga0153928_1000005_pt1 | contig 143331 bp, 137 predicted proteins | sample TSNJ012MetaG_FD_106656 | JGI IMG/M metagenome (GOLD analysis project Ga0153928, IMG submission 106656) | Attine ant fungus gardens microbial communities from New Jersey, USA - TSNJ012 MetaG | ecosystem: Host-associated > Fungi > Mycelium > Unclassified | place: USA: New Jersey, Wharton State...
AATAGGACTGAATTTGAAAATGGAAAATATACAAATAGTACAAAATTCGACAAAAGTATAGAACGGATTTTAGGAAAATCAAACAAATTCAATTTTTTTCAGTCTCTAGTTGACACCAGCGCCAATGATTACTCCGACCAGACATAGACCGATATTTACTTTCATAATACTGATAATGACAGGAACTGTACTGGGGAGAATTACTTTTAATAAGACATCCTTCTTGGTTCCACGCAGTGTATAGATCAGTTTTATTTTTTCATGACTTACTTCCTGAAATTCTGTATATAGGTTTATAATTGTGCCAAATATTGCCACAGAAATGCCGGCAATAATAATTGTCTTTATATTAGCCCCCAGCCAGACGATTAAAAGAGGGGCAAGCGCAGATTTCGGGAGGCTGTTGAGTACAACCAGATAAGGTTCCAGTATCTGCGAAAGTTTTGGGCTTAGCCATAAAATTACCGAAATAGTGATGCCAAGAAATACTACCAGGATGAAACTGACCAATGTTTCGGTAAGTGTTGTTCCTATGTGGACAAAGATACTGTGATCTGCCAGCATACTGATAAAAGTGGAGACGATTCGTGTTGGACTGCTGAAGATAAATCCATCGATCCAGTGAAGTCTCACTGCAATCTCCCAAAGAACGAAAAAGACCACCAACAGAAGAAGCCTCGCAGTGGTCACAAATTGTTTATGGCGCTTTAAGCTCTGTAGATATTTTTCCTGGTTTAAAGAAGGCTCAGGCATTTTTGTTCAACTCCTTCCAGAGACGGTTAAAATATTCTTTGAATTCTGGTGCATTTCTGGATTTCATAGGGGTTCGTACCGGAATGTCGATTTTTATTGGTACAATAGTTTTGATACTTGCCGGACGACTGCTAAGCACCAGTACTCGATCAGCAACGCTGATTGCTTCCGATAGGTCATGTGTCACTAAAATCGCAGTCTTATGTTCTTTTTTTATGATAGAGGCAATGTCATCACAGACCGTAAGACGCGTCTGATAATCCAATGCAGAAAAAGGTTCATCCAGTAAAAGTAAATCCGGGTCTAATGCAAGTGTACGGATCAGTGCGGCTCTTTGGCGCATTCCTCCGGAAAGCTGTGAAGGCTTTGAATCACGGAATTTACTGAGTTCGTAGGTATATATCATTTTCTCTACATGTTCTTTTGCTTCAGGAGTTACTTTTTTTTGAATTTCTAAGCCCAACATAATATTACTGTAAATACTGCGCCATTCAAAAAGATGATCTTTTTGCAGCATATATCCAATTTCTGTATGTGAATCTTTCATGTCGCGTCCACGGAGTAAAATAGTTCCTGATTCCGGAGACAGCAGACCGCAGATAAGAGAAAGAAGTGTTGATTTTCCACAGCCGCTGGGTCCAACAATCGCAATGAATTCTCCATCATTTACCTGAAAAGATATATTTGATAATGCATGGGTCTCACCGTTTAAGCTATGATATGCATAGTTTATGTCTTTAAGTTCCAATAACGGATCCATGTGGTACCTCCGATTGAATATTATAATTTATTTTATGAAAATTTTGGGATATGGTGTATAATAAGAAAAGCTTATATAGGGAAAGGAAAAGGGTAAATAAATATGGAGAAATTCATGAATAGAAATTATCAGATAGAATTAGATAAAATCATAGAGAAAATAGAGAAAGAGGAAAGAATTCCAACACTTTTATTACATAGCTGTTGCGCACCCTGCAGCAGTTATGTGCTGGAATATTTGAGCCGGTATTTTGCCATTACCGTATTTTATTATAATCCGAATATTTACCCGGAGGATGAATACCGTAAACGTGTCAGGGAACAAAAGATGCTGATTTCCAAAATGCTTTTAAAAAATCCGGTTTCCTTCATAGAAGGTGCCTATGAAACAGAAAAATTCTATACAGTGACAAAAGGAATGGAGGAAGATAAAGAGGGTGGTCAGCGATGCCTGCACTGTTATAAGCTGCGTTTAAGACGGACAGCAGAACTGGCGATTGAATATAGCTTTGATTATTTTACAACAACCTTATCGATCAGTCCCTTAAAGAATGCCGCAAAATTAAATGAAATTGGCGAAAAGCTGGCGGCAGAATATCAAACGGTATACCTGCCCTCTGATTTTAAGAAGCGAAACGGTTATAAACGTTCTACGGAATTGTCCGTAGAATATGGACTGTATCGTCAAAATTTCTGCGGTTGTATTTTCTCCCGACGAGAAACAATAAGAGAAAATATTGTACAACAGGGCAAAATATGATAGACTGAATCTGGTTATTTACATTCATCAAAACAAAAGAAATGAGGAAAATATTATGGCACAATTATGGGGCGGTCGTTTTACCAGAGATACGGATAAGCTGGTATACAACTTTAATGCATCAATTTCATTCGATCAAAAATTCTACAGGCAGGACATAGAAGGCAGTAAAGCACATGTAAAAATGCTGGCTAAACAGGGAATCCTTACAGGAAGTGAAAAACAGCAGATCCTGGATGGTCTTGACAGCATCCTGGCGGATGTAGAGAATCATACATTAAAAATCACGGATGAATATGAAGATATTCACAGCTTTGTAGAAGCGACACTTATCGACCGCATTGGAGATACGGGAAAGAAACTGCATACGGGCAGAAGCCGCAATGATCAGGTCGCTTTGGATATGAAGCTTTATATCAGAGAAGAGATTTTGCAGATGGACATCCTGTTAAAGGAACTGCTGGAGACTCTTTTAAAAACGATGGAAGAAAATGTAGAAACCTATATGCCTGGATTTACTCATTTGCAAAAGGCACAGCCTATTACGCTGGCACATCACTTCGGAGCATATTTTGAAATGTTCAAAAGGGACAGGCAGCGTCTTTTTGATATTTATAAAAGAATGAATTTATGTCCATTAGGATCAGGAGCATTAGCAGGCACTACCTATCCTTTGGACAGGGATTATACGGCAAAGCTTCTGGAATTCGATGGTCCCACGCTCAATAGTATGGACTCGGTATCAGACAGAGACTATTTGATTGAACTTTTGTCAGCAATGTCTACAATCATGATGCATTTAAGCCGTTTTTCAGAAGAGATTATTATTTGGAATTCCAATGAATATCAATTTGTGGAACTGGATGATGCCTATAGTACGGGAAGCAGCATCATGCCGCAGAAAAAAAACCCGGACATTGCAGAACTGGTTAGAGGCAAAACCGGGCGGGTCTATGGCGCTCTGATTGCCATACTAACGACTATGAAAGGCATACCACTTGCTTATAATAAGGATATGCAGGAGGATAAAGAACTGACGTTTGATGCCATCGATACGGTGAAAGGATGCATTGTCCTGTTTAACGGTATGGTTTCCACGATGAAGTTCAACAGAAACGCAATGAAAGACAGTGCCCAAAATGGATTTACCAACGCAACGGATGCTGCTGATTATCTGGTAAATCACGGAGTTCCATTTCGAGATGCCCATGGAATTGTAGGAAGACTGGTATTATATTGTATTGACAAAAATGTATCCTTAGATAATATGACACTGGAAGAGTACAAGGCTGTCAGTCCCGTTTTTGAGGAAGATATCTATGAAGCAATCAGCCTGAAGACCTGTGTGGAAAAAAGGACTACCTTGGGAGCTCCGGGCAGCGAGGCTATGAAGCAAGTGATAGATATACACAGAAATTATTTACGGGAATAACAAAAAACTCTTGATTTTTAATTCAAAATGGTATAGTATTGTTCAAGAAACACAAATGTACGCGGTACAAGAACAAACAGCGTATTTTGAAAAGATGAGGAGATTGAAAAATGGATAAAAAACTAAGAGTTGGTATATTAGGCGCTACCGGAATGGTGGGGCAGCGTTTTATTTCCTTATTGGAAAATCATCCGTGGTTTGAAGTGACCACATTGGCTGCCAGCCCAAGGAGCGCAGGAAAAACCTATGAAGATGCAGTAGGCGGAAGATGGAAGATGACAACTACCATGCCGGATGCAGTCAGGAATATGGTCGTCAAGAATGTAAATGAAGTAGAAGAAGTTGCTGCAGGCGTTGATTTTGTATTTTCAGCGGTAGATATGACAAAAGATGAGATCAAAGCAATTGAAGAAGCATACGCAAAGACGGAAACACCGGTCGTATCCAATAACAGCGCCCATAGATGGACACCGGATGTTCCGATGGTCATACCGGAAATCAACCCGGAACATATGAAAGTGATTGATTTCCAGAAGAAGCGTTTGGGAACAGACAGAGGATTCATAGCAGTCAAACCAAACTGCTCAATTCAATCCTATGCACCGGTATTGACTGCCTGGAAAGAATTTGAGCCATATGAAGTAGTGGCAACCACATATCAGGCGATTTCAGGTGCGGGTAAAACATTTAAAGATTGGCCGGAAATGATAGAAAATGTGATACCTTTTATTGGCGGTGAAGAAGAGAAGAGTGAAAAGGAGCCGCTGAGAATTTGGGGAACCATTGAGGATGGTGTAATCAAATCTGCGTCATCACCGGTGATCACCTGCCAGTGTATCCGTGTTCCGGTATTGAATGGTCACACAGCAGCAGTTTTTGTGAAATTCAAGAAGAAACCCACAAAAGAACAGTTAATTGAAAAGATTATAAATTTTAAAGGGACACCCCAGGAACGAAAGCTTCCGAGTGCACCTAAGCAGTTTATTCAGTATATGGAAGAAGAGAATCGCCCTCAGGTAACTTTGGATGTAGACTTTGAAAAAGGCATGGGGGTATCAGTCGGTCGCTTACGGGAAGATAATGTATATGATTTTAAATTCGTAGGACTTTCACACAATACGGTACGCGGCGCAGCAGGCGGTGCATTACTCTGTGCAGAACTTCTAAAAGACCAGGGCTATATACAGGCGAAATAATTGTCAGTAAATTTTTAAAATAAAATCTTGAATTGAGGATGAAACAGATTCTAAAACTGGTTCATCCTTTGTCCTGTGTATTTTACTTACTATATCAAAATCATATCCAATTTACTCTTGTAATTTGAGACGTTCTATTTTACAATGATTGAGGGAATAATAAATGGAATATGAAAAGATAAGTGGGATTATATGATACGAATAAAAAATCTGACGAAAGATTTTGGGCACCGAAAAGGTATCTTTGATTTGTCATTAGAAATACAGGATAAAGAAGTATTTGGTTATCTTGGTTCCTGCAAAGCAGGGAAAACCACGACGATAAGACAGCTGCTTGGATTTACCTATCCTACCAGAGGCAGATGCTTTATAAACGGCAAAAATTGTCATGTGAAACAGGATGAAATCCAAAAATTTACAGGCTATCTTCCGGAGGAGACCCGGCTGCCCGGAAATATGACGGGATTAGAATTTTTGCGGTTTATGGCGCAGATGAAGGAGATTCGGAGTATAGAGCCGGCTTTGAAGCTTGCGGAAAGATTTGAATGTAATCCGGATATAAAGATTCGGAAAATGTCCATAGAAAATAAACGGAAAGTCAATATTATCAGTACTTTTATGCACGACCCCGATGTGCTGCTGCTGGATGAGCCTATGAATGGTCTGGGAGCATTGATGCGAAATCGTTTTTTGGACTTAATACTGGAAGAAAAAAAACGGGGAAAAACTATTTTTTACGCAACAAACATCCTTGATGAAGCAGAACATATCTGCGACCGGATAGGAATGATTCGAAACGGTATTCTTGTAAATGTAGATGATATTCAAAGTTTACGTGCTCTCAGGAAAAAATCTTATACGGTTACTTTTGAGACTGAGCAGGATGTACGGCGTTTCATGAAAGAAAGTTTTAAAATAAAGAATATCAAAGGTTGTCAGATTACGGTTGAACTGACAGGAATAATTCAGCCGCTGATTCAGGTATTAAACAACTATACGGTGACGGGACTGGAAACACAGTCAGAAGATCTGGAGAAGTTTTTTGCACATTATTATGGAGGTGATAGAAATGCTTAGCTTTCCACTTTTAAGACTAACGTGTAAAAACAACTATAAAAGCTGGCTTATCTTTACCATACTTTTGATTCTGTTAACGTTGTTTATATTCACGATCTATGATCCGCAGAATGCTGTGGTATCTGCTATGATAGCTGTATTTCCGAAAGAAATATTGGATGTATTAGGGCTAAACATACTGGCGGACTCCTTAACAGGACATTTGAGCAGCAATTTATATGGTTTTATACTCCTGATAGTTCCAATGCTTTATACAATTGCAACGGCGAACCGGCTGATGGCTAAGCAGGTGAATGGCGGCATGATGACCCATTTACTGTCGGCACCCCATAAGAGAAGAAGTATTGCATTTACTCAAGGCTACTATTTGATTATGAGTTTGGTTCTTATGTTTTTATTTATTATAATTTTCGAAGTCGGGTGCATCTTATTATTGTTTCCGGGTCAGCTGAAATGGCTACCCTTTATTTTATTGAATATTGGTGTGCTTTGTCTACATATATGTATCAGTGGGATTTGTTTTTTGGCATCCTGCATTTGCGATGTAAGTAAGACCTCCATCATGATAGGCGGCGGACTGACGGTATTATTTTATTTGATACAACTGCTCGCAGGTACAGGAGGCAAATTAAAGTATTTACGTTATATTACTATATTTACATTATTTGATACGGAGAAGATTCTGCTGGGAGATTTTCAGATATACTGGATGCTTCCGGTACTTGCAGTGGTCGGCCTGAATCTGATTGGCCTGGGAATTACCATATTTCAAAAGAGAGATTTGCCTTTATAAGCATAGAGGTATATTAGAGGAACAGAATGTCAAAAGTATTATATATTGCAGAAAAACCAAGTGTGGCACAGGAATTTGCAAAAGCTCTGAAAATAAAGACCTCCAGGCACAATGGCTACCTGGAGAGTGAAGAGGCGGTCATTACCTGGTGCGTGGGTCATTTGGTTACCATGAGTTATCCTGAAGTTTACGACCAAAAGTATAAACGATGGAGCCTCAATACTCTGCCTTTTCTTCCGGACCGTTTTTTATATGAAATCATACCCTCTGCCAGTCAGCAGTTCCAGATTGTGAAGGGACTTTTGAATCGAAAAGACGTAGATTTGATTTTTGTGTGTACTGACTCCGGGCGGGAAGGAGAATATATCTATCGGCTGGTTGAACAGATGGCAGGCGTAAAAGGAAAGAACCGAAAGAGAGTCTGGATAGATTCACAGACAGAAGAAGAAATTCTGCGTGGAATCGAAACCGCAAAAGATTTATCCGCATACGATAATTTATCGGAAGCTGCATATTTACGTGCAAAAGAAGATTACCTGATGGGAATTAATTTTTCCAGGCTGCTTTCTTTAAAGTATGGAAATGTGATTTCAAATTATCTGAATACAAAGTATACCGTAATTTCCGTGGGCAGAGTTATGACCTGTGTCCTTGGCATGGTCGTACGAAGAGAGCGTGAAATACGTCAATTTGTAAAAACTTCGTTTTACCGGGTGTTAAATACCATTGAATACAATGGAGGAACACTGGAAGGAGAATTTCGTGCAGTAGAAGGCTCCGCATATTTTCAATCACCAAAGCTTTATAAAGAAAACGGATTCAAGAAAAAAGAAGATGCCGCCAGGCTGGTGGAAGATTTGAGCGCCAGACAGCCAATGACGGCAACCGTCAGTTCCATCACGCGGAAAAAAGAAAAGAAAAACCCGCCATTATTATACAATTTAGCGGAATTGCAGAATGATTGTGCCAGATTTTTCAAAGTCAGTCCGGATGAAACGTTACGCATCGTCCAGGAGCTCTACGAAAAGAAATTGGTAACTTACCCGCGAACAGATGCACGGGTACTTTCCAGGGCTGTCACAAAAGAAATTCATAAAAATATCAGTGGGCTGAAAAATTTATCCTGGGCCAAGGGGTTCGCGGAAGAAATTTTAGAAACGAACAGTCACAAAGGCATTGAAAAAACCCGGTATGTCAATGACAAACAAATCACGGATCACTATGCCATAGTGCCTACCGGACAGGGTATAAATGCTTTGAACAGCATATCGGATATCGGGAAGAAAATCTATGCCACCATAGTACGCCGTTTTTTAAGCATTTTTTATCCGGCAGCAGTATATCAGAAAGTAAATCTGGTGACTCAGATGCAGAAAGAGAAATTCTTCACCAGTTTTAAGACATTGGAATCAGAAGGCTATCTGAAAGTGACCGGGCAGTCCGGGATGAAAAAGAAAGATGATGCAGAAGACATGGGATGTGATGCTGCATTTTTAGAAACTTTAAAAAGCTTAAAAAAAGGATTGGAACTTCCGGTTAAAGAGCTGAATATAAAAGAAGGCGAAACGACGCCGCCGAAACGTTACAATTCAGGTACCATGATTCTGGCAATGGAAAATGCAGGTCAGTTGATTGAAGATGAAGAGCTGCGGTCGCAGATAAAAGGCAGCGGAATAGGAACAAGTGCCACCAGGGCAGAGATCTTAAAAAAACTGATTTCAAACAAATATATATCCCTTAATAAGAAAACACAGATACTGACGCCTTCCTTACTGGGAGAAATGATTTATGATGTGGTTTATGTATCCATCCGTTCCCTGCTAAATCCGGAACTGACGGCGAGCTGGGAAAAAGGGCTCACTTATGTGGCAGATGGAGAAATTACGCCGGAAGATTACATGATCAAGCTAAACACCTTTATAAAAAGCAGAACAGATGGTGTCTTGAGTACAAATTATCAATATGCATTGAGAGAGCGTTTTAATAAAGCAGCTGTAAATTATAAAAAAGGAGATAAAAATAATGGAAAATTGTAAAATTGAGAATCTGTATAACTTAAAGGAGACGATTGCGGAAGGTTTATTTAAAGATGCTGTTTATCCATGGGAAATATTGTCCGGGATCAGCGCATTTATTTTACAACTTGGAAATACCTTAAATGAAGAAGAATATGAGAAGACAGGCGAAGATATCTGGATAGCCAGGACTGCAAAAATAGCACCGACTGCCTATATCAATGGACCTGCCATTATTGGTAAAGGGGCAGAGATCCGTCATTGTGCCTTTATCCGGGGCAATGCGATTGTAGGGGAAGGGGCAGTTGTAGGCAATTCCACTGAATTGAAAAACGTAATACTGTTCAATAAAGTCCAGGTTCCGCATTATAATTATGTGGGCGATTCCATTTTAGGATACAAGGCGCATATGGGCGCCGGTTCTATTACATCAAACGTAAAATCGGATAAGCAGCTGGTAGTAGTAAAAGATGGTAAAGACAGAATAGAAACAGGATTGAAAAAATTTGGAGCCATGATAGGCGATGAAGTAGAGGTCGGTTGTGGTTCTGTCTTAAATCCCGGTACTGTAATAGGACCACACAGCAACATTTATCCGCTGTCATCCGTAAGAGAAGTTGTTCCCGGAAACAGTATTTATAAAAAACAAGGTGAGATCGCAGAAAAACGGCAATAACCACTTGACAATAAGTGACGAATGTACTATGATATGAGAAGAACTGGTTCTTTTCAAATCATGGCGCTTCGTCACTTTTTCACGTATAAATGGAATTCGTTATTGACATTTTAATAAAATTATAATACTATATGAATTAAAGAACGAACATAAGTTCGCAAACCTTAAAGGAGAATAAGAAAATGGCTCGGGAAGATAAATTAAAGGCGCTGGAAGCAGCGATAGTTAAGATTGAGAAAGATCATGGAAAAGGTGCAGTTATGAAGCTGGGTGAATCCAGTGTCAATATGAATATAGAAACAGTTCCTACAGGCTGTCTAAGTCTCGACATAGCCCTGGGGCTTGGAGGAATTCCAAAAGGAAGGATCCTGGAGGTATATGGTCCGGAATCCAGCGGCAAGACAACCGTAGCACTGCATATGGTTGCAGAGGTGCAGAAAAGAGGCGGAATCGCCGGTTTTATCGATGCAGAACATGCATTGGATCCTGTATACGCCAAACATATCGGTGTAGATATTGACAATCTTTACATATCCCAACCGGATAATGGAGAACAGGCCCTGGAAATAACGGAAACCATGGTGCGTTCCGGAGCCGTGGATATTATTATTGTGGACTCTGTAGCGGCTCTGGTTCCAAAGGCAGAAATTGATGGAGATATGGGAGACAGCCACGTAGGACTCCATGCACGTCTGATGTCTCAGGCACTGCGTAAATTAACAGCTGTTATCAGCAAATCCAATTGTACGGTAATTTTTATCAATCAGCTGCGTGAAAAGGTAGGGGTTATGTTCGGCAGTCCCGAAGTCACGACAGGCGGCCGGGCACTCAAGTTTTATTCCTCTATCCGTTTGGATGTCCGCCGGGTAGAAACTTTAAAACAGGGCGGCGAAGTAATCGGCAACCATACACGAATTAAAGTTGTAAAGAATAAGATCGCACCGCCGTTTAAAGAGGCGGAGTTTGATATCATGTTTGGTCAGGGAATTTCCAAAGAAGGAGATGTACTGGATTTGGCTGCTCCCATTGATGTGATCAATAAAAGCGGTGCATGGTACGCTTATAATGGAACTAAGATCGGTCAGGGGCGCGAAAATGCAAAAACATATTTAAAAGAAAATCCACAGGTTCTGGAAGAAGTTGAAATAAAGGTACGCGAATATTATAAATTGCTGGACCAACCCGAGGAAAAGGAAAAAGCTGAGGATTGATCATGGTGGTCACTGATATTGAAAAAATAGACAAGAAGCGTTATCGAATCTATGCCGAAGGACAACCGGTTTTCGTGTTATATAAAGGCGAAATACTGCGTTATGGAATCCGGATTCAGGAGGAAATAACCTTAGAAACATATGAAGAAATCAAGAAAACAGTTTTACAAAAAAGAGCGAAGCTAAGATGCATGAATTTGTTGAAAAGCATGGACCGGACAGAATATCAGCTTCGAACCAGGCTAAGGCAGGGAGAGTATCCAAAGGAAGTGATAGATGAGGCGATTGCATATGTGAAAAGTTACCGGTACATCGATGATGAACGCTATGCAAGGCAGTACATCGAATATAAGAAAGACAGAAAAAGCCGCCGGCAAATAACACAGGAATTGCTGCTAAAAGGAATAGAGAAAGGGCTTATTCAACAGGTTATGGAAGAGCAGGAACCTGTCTGCGAAGAACAGGTGATACGCAGATTGATCGAAAAGAAAAAAGTAGATTTGAATAATGCTTCAACAGCAGAGTTACATAAACTATACCTGTTTCTACAAAGAAAAGGATTTTCTGTGAGTGAAATTTCAAAAGTAATTCGTAATGTAAACTATTTTGATTCAATATGAGCAACCGTTACAATTCGGCCAGGTAATGCACTATCAGTGCATAAAAGTGCGAGGTTATACATGTTGGCAATTAGGACGCCACTATGGGAGGTAATATGCTTTACCCAAACAGAGCGTTGCCCTGTTTGGGTGGAGCATATCGTCTCCCACTGTGGCGTCCTGAGAGCCGACATGTATAACCTTGCACTTTTAAAATACGCACCCATGCATTATTTATTATTCATACCAGCCAGATGATGTACAGCCAGATGATGCATTATTATTCACTTGACATTATGTCCAAAACAGTATAAAATCAAAGTGTTGTATTTGTACAATGAAAACTAAATAAGGAGGTGCTCCTGTGTCAAATGTAATAATTATTATTATTGCTGTTATACTCATTCCAGTAGTGGCTGTTATAACCTGGTTTGCTGCAGTTTCCTATCGGCAAAAAGTTGTAGAAGCGAAAATTGGCAGTGCGGACGAAAAGGCAAGAAAAATAATAGATGATGCATTAAAGGTTGCAGAGACAAAGAAACGAGAGGCTCTACTGGAAGTCAAAGAAGAGTCATTAAAGACTAAAAATGAACTTGATAAAGAAACAAAAGAACGTAGAGCAGAATTACAGCGTTATGAAAAACGCGTATTGTCAAAGGAAGAATCCGTTGATAAAAAGGCAGAAGCCATTGAAAAAAGAGAAGCAGGATTAATAACGAAAGAGGAAGATTTAAAGAAAAAGAGCAATGAAATCGAAAATTTAAATGAGCAGAGAGTAAAGGAACTGGAAAGAATCTCAGGTCTGACCTCCGAACAGGCAAAAGAATATCTTTTAAAAACTGTTGAAGATGAAGTAAAGTACGATACTGCCAAGTTATATAAAGAACTTGAGAGTAAAGCAAAAGAAGATGCCGGAAAAAAGGCAAAAGAATATGTGGTTACAGCAATTCAAAAGTGTGCGGCTGACCACGTAGCTGAGACTACTATTTCAGTAGTACAACTTCCAAATGATGAGATGAAAGGAAGAATTATTGGTAGAGAGGGTAGAAATATCAGGACTCTGGAAACCATGACAGGTGTAGATTTAATTATTGATGACACTCCCGAAGCAGTTATTTTATCAGGTTTTGATCCAATTCGTAGAGAAGTGGCAAGAATCGCCCTTGAGAAATTAATTGTAGATGGGCGCATTCATCCAGCAAGAATTGAAGAAATGGTTGAAAAAGCGCAAAAAGAAGTAGAAGCGATGATTCGCGAAGAAGGTGAAGCAGCGACACTTGAGGTAGGAATACATGGTATTCATCCCGAGTTGGTACGTTTGCTTGGTAGAATGAAATTTAGAACCAGTTATGGTCAGAATGCTTTAAAACATTCTATGGAAGTAGCACAGCTTTCAGGTTTGTTAGCAGGTGAGATCGGCGTAGATGTCAGAATGACGAAGCGCGCTGGTTTATTACATGATATCGGTAAATCCATCGATCATGAGATCGAAGGATCTCATATTCAAATTGGTGCCGATTTATGTAGAAAATACAAAGAATCAGCAATTGTAGTAAATGCGGTTGAAGCACATCATGGAGATGTAGAACCAGAATCTCTGATTGCATGCATTGTCCAGGCAGCAGATACAATTTCAGCAGCCAGACCGGGAGCAAGAAGAGAAACTCTGGAAACATATACAAATCGTTTAAAACAGTTAGAAGAGATAACCAATACTTTTAAAGGTGTTGACAAGTCTTTTGCCATTCAGGCAGGCAGAGAGATTCGAATTATGGTAGTTCCTGACCAGGTGAGTGATTCCGACATGGTTTTACTTGCACGTGATATATCAAAGCAGATCGAAGCTGAATTGGAATATCCGGGTCAAATCAAAGTCAGTGTTATACGTGAGTCAAGAGTAATTGACTACGCAAAATAAAGTTCATTTTTATAAAAGCGGCTAAGTATTGAAAATATTATTTTCTATATTTAGCTGCTTTTTAACGTCCAATGCAAGTCTCCCGTATCCGATTTGATTTTGTAGGAAGACATACGAAACCTTCCCTTCTATAGAGTGACTTTTTTGCATATGATGAAGAGAGGAAACGAAGAGGGGCTTGGTCTAAGATGAGGAAATTGAAACTGGAAAAGAGATATGTACAGTATAGTTCAATATTCTTTTTATTAGGTTTTGCGACCGGTATTATTATGATTAATGTATTGGGAGAAGGATATGCAAATCAGACCGGTATCATTAGTGATTATTATATTCGCCAATATAAATATATGGAGATCGACCCAAATGCTTTGTTTTTTTATATTTGTCAAAATCGTCTTAAATGGATTTTTCTTGTATGGATAATCGGGTTTACTGTACTAAATCTTCCTTGTGTGTTCGGATGTATGACATGGTTTGGATTTTCAGCAGGAATACTTATCAGCTTAAGTGTACTGAAGCTTGGAGTATATGGGATTCTCTTTTTTGTAACTGCCATGCTTCCACAATCAATCATTTATATTCCAGGCTGGATCTTTTTCCTGCAATATGTTTATAAAAAGAACCATAACAAATATCGAATCGGCAAAGAACGTTTCTGGAAAAACTGGGATTGGAACTATCTGCTGGTTTTGGCAGGTACCGTATCGGTATTTCTTTTGGGAATATTGACGGAAAGCTATACAAATCCATGGATTATGAAACAGATATTGAAATTTTTTTAAAAAAATAAATAATATTTTACAATATATAGTAAGCTTTTTCATAGAATTATTCGACATGTTGTATAAAAAAAGAAATACTTAAAATTAGTGAAAATGCCATTTGATTTTAAGTAGAAATCTGATTATAATAAGTAGTATAATTAATAAGTGGGGAGAATCAAGGGGACGATTGTAACCTTGATTTTTCATGCTTATTTTCAATTATGGTAAATATTAGCTAATAGCGCCGGAGTCTGACAAGCCAGACACGATCTTATTAAAATCAGAGTGAGTAGGAGTTTTATTATGGAATATTTAATATCAGATTTTGTTACATATCTTATACAGGTAAAACGTGCTTCTAACAGTACCGTTATGGCATATCAGTGTGACTTAAAGAAAATGTTCTTATATTTGAGCGAGAAAGGTATTCAGACGCTGGAAGAGGTGACAACTGCATGTCTTAATTCCTATATACTGTTTTTGAAAAAGGAAGGCTTTTCTGACTCAACCGTATCCAGGAATATTGCATCCATGAAGTCGATGTTTCAATATGCATTAAGAAAAGATATGATGCTGAAAGATCCTACTGAGATACTCCAGGCCCCTCATATAGAGAAGAAAGCTCCTGAAATTTTATCAAGGGAAGAAGTAGCCACGCTCTTGAGACAGCCATCCCCAACAACGGTAAAGGGGATACGTGATTGTGCGATGTTGGAACTGCTCTGTGCTACAGGTGTACGTGTATCAGAGCTCATTGCTATAAAGATATCGGATTTGAATCTGAATGCAAATTATATAATTTGCCAGGGAATGGAAAAAGGAAGGATGATTCCAATTAGTATAACTGCAAAAGAAGCATTGGGATATTATTTGGAGGATGCAAGAGAAGCATTGTTAAAAGGGGAAGAGAGTGATTTTCTATTTGTAAATTGCTCCGGAAAACCAATGAGCCGGCAAGGTTTTTGGAAATTGATAAAACAATATGCAAAAAAGGCAAATATAACCAGGGATATCACTCCGCATATTCTTAGACACTCTTTCGCAGTTCATTTAATACAAAATGGAGCCGAGTTAAAGGCGGTACAGGAAGTGCTTGGGCATTCAGATATATCTACGACACAAATTTATATGAATCTTGGATGTATAAGAACGGAATATGCAAAATCACATCCCGGAGTATAAAAATAATTCGTATCATAAAATTTTGCGAATGCGTTCAAGTACTTCTTTCACTTTTTTGTGATTCGTGCCGTTGGCGGTAACGCCTACGACAATATTATCTTTTCTGGCGATACCCGGGAAATAGAAATCACATTTATTTTTGTCACTGCATACATTGACGAGGATGTTCCCGGCTTTACACATACTATAGATATCGTTGTTTATTTGATGATTATTAGTAGCTGCAATTACTATATCTGCTCCATCGATATCCTTATGTTCGTAATGCTTGCGCAGAATAGTCAGCTGTCCACTTTTTTCTAAATCTAATAATTCCCCATTAATTTCGGGGGCTATTACAAATAAGTGATTCGTAAATTCCAAAAGAGAACGAATTCTACGTTTGGCAATTGTACCTGCTCCAACCACGACGACTTTTTTTTCAGAGAGATTGACAAACATAGGAAAATATGGCTTTTGATTACATGACATAATGGTACCTCAATTTACTAAAAAACAGATACGCTAAGGCGTATTTGTTTTTTTCACCACCTGTAGAAGTGGAAGTCTTATCTACTTTCAAAATAACTTTATGTATATTATGATAGCATAGGATATTTCTGTTTTCAATGTAAATATTTTTGACAGGTACATTTGAGATATTTTATGATTGACAATAAATGAATAATCGTTTATTATAAAGGTATAACTTGAGGTGGTCAAATGAGAAAAAAAGATGATGAAAAAGCAAAGAGCATAAAAGATGCAGTGATGAAGCTGATACTGCAGGAAGGTTTCCACGGTACCTCTATTTCTAAAATCGCAAAAGAGGCCGGAGTCTCACCGGCAACTGTATATATATATTTTGACAACAAAGAAATTATGCTGCAAGACATTTATCTTGAGTATTCAGAAGAGATTTTTAATTGTGTTTTAAGTAAAACTCAGCGGGAGATGAATGGAGAGCAGCTTATAGAAGTAATAGTGATGAGTTATTACAACTATATCTTAGAGAATGAAAGAATCTTTAACTTTGTTGACCAATTTTCAAGCTGCCCTTCATTGGCTAATCATTGTTCAGACATAAGAGGTATTGGATGTATGAATAATTTGATAACGGAGATGAAGGAGAAACACATTATTAAGAACTACAGTAATGATACTCTGTTAGCAATCTTATTTTCTCCAGTGAAGCAGATTGCTGCTAACAACAGCAGTACCATGGAAGAGAAGTCGATGTTAATTCAGGAAATGATTGAATTAATACAAAGTGCCCTGCTCATATAAGATCATTAAAAACGAGATTGTTCGTAAAATGCACAATGCAATGAATGAATCTCGTCAAAATTTAGCAATTATTAAATGAACGTTCACTTAAGAGGAGGATAAATATTATGATGAATACCGATAAAACAGCGAGTAAAGGATTAGTTTTGCCAATATCTGATACAGTTTTACTGTCTAATACAGATTGTATACTTTGGGTACCAGATCTTACGGATACACAGTTAAAGAATATGAGCGATAAAGAAATTACAAATATCGCACTGCCTTTAAAGCAAAACTTTAAACAACAGCAATTAGTGGAAGAAGATTTTTATAAATTTGGTGTAACCTTTGAAGTTCATAAAGTGGAAAAGACAGAAAAGGGATACCAGATTAGACTGCAAGTATTGGATAGAATTGAAACAAAAGCTCTTGTCATCAACAATGATGCCATATATGCCCAATATGATGTTTCCCCTGATGATATAGATATCAATGAGAAGGGCCAGGAAGAAATACTGGATTATCTGAAGAAGGTTGTTCGTGATATCAGTGAGCACTACAGCGGATCAGACCAATATATGAAGTTCATTGATAAAACAAAGGGTATCAATTCATTTATTGTGTATCTATCCCGCTATCTGCCCATCTCAAATGATGAAAAATATGAGCTGCTTGAGACAAAGTCTTTAAAGGATCGCGGTCTAAGATTTATAGATCACCTTTTAAAACAAAAAGAAAACATTCAACTACAGCTTCAAATCGCAGAGAGATTCTCAGAAAAAGCGAATAAACAGTACAGAGAAGCGGTGCTTAGAGAACAATTAAAAGCGATTCAAGAAGAGTTAAATGAAGGAAAAGATGACGGATCCGGAAAAGATAAGGACTATCATAGCAGGATTGAAGAGGCTCAGATGCCCGAAGATGTAAAAACGGTTGTGCTTAAAGAATTAGATAAGATGGAATCTCAAGGACCGAATAGTCCTGAATATAATGTGATACAGAATTATTTGGATTTGATGCTGGATATACCCTGGAAGAAGAGTGTAGAAAAACAAATCAATATAGGCCAGGCGAGACACATCTTAGATGAACAGCACTATGGATTAGATAAAGTGAAGGATAGAATTATACAGCATTTAGCAGTAATGCAGCTGAAAAAGGACAGGAAAGGTTCCATTCTATTGCTTGTAGGTCCGCCAGGAACCGGTAAAACAAGTTTAGGCAAGAGTATTGCCGAAGCACTTAATAGAAAATATATACGTCTGAGTCTGGGTGGTATAAGAGATGAAGCAGAGATAAGAGGACATCGCAGGACTTACATTGGGGCCATGCCGGGAAGAATTATTCAGAGCATTAAAAAAGCCGGAGTAAACAATCCTGTTATGGTATTAGATGAAGTAGATAAGCTTATGGCCGGCGGATATAGCGGTGATCCTGCAAGTGCTTTATTAGAAGTACTTGATCCTGAACAGAATAACAGTTTTACAGACCATTATTTAGATGTGCCTTATGATTTATCAGAGGTCTTTTTCATCGCAACAGCTAATCAGGTAGAAAGCATCCCTGGTCCGCTGTTGGATAGAATGGAAGTCATTCCAATCTCAAGCTATACGATTAATGAGAAATTCTATATAGGGAAAAGGCATTTGATTCCGGCAGTTCTTGATGACCATGGTCTGTCAGCTGATCAATTAGTTATTAAAGACGATGTATTGCAAAAAATAATCAGCGCTTATACTCAGGAAGCGGGGGTTCGGGGACTCAAGAGACAAATAGAAGCAATTGCAAGAGCAGTTTCCGAAAAAATTGTATTGAACAAGGCAGAGTTGCCTTTTAAGATTAAGATAGATCAATTAGATGAACTGTTGGGAAGACAAGTTTCCATGCATGATAAAGTTCAATTGGATAATCCGCCTGGTGTTGTAACCGGGCTGGCATGGACTCCCGTGGGCGGGGAGATACTCTTTGTTGAAGCAACCGATATGCCGGGAAACGGGCAAGTGATCCTGACCGGTAAATTAGGTGATGTGATGAAGGAATCGGCCAGAATCTCTTTAAGCTTACTAAAGTCAAGGCTGCCGATGAATTCCTTTAATTTTAAAGAAAAGGATCTTCACATTCATGTTCCTTCAGGTGCTGTTCCTAAGGATGGCCCATCCGCCGGTATTGCATTGTTTACTGCTCTGGCATCTCTTGTAACGGGCATTAAGGTAGATTCTAAGATTGCTATGACAGGAGAGATAACTTTGAGAGGTGCAGTATTACCAATTGGCGGCTTAAAGGAAAAGCTGTTAGGGGCGCAGAGAGCCGGTATAACAAAAGTGTTGATTCCAAAAGACAACGTGGTTGACCTTAAGGATGTGCCGGAGGAAGTGAAAAGCCAGCTGACGATTATATCTGTAGAGACGATAGAGGATGTGCTTAAAGAGACAATCGACATTTCTCTGCCCAGAATTGCACATGTGATTAATCCAAAAGTAACTGGTGAATTGCTGTTTCCAGTTTCAAGGGATTAACTACACAAATCTTGCACACAAATCTTTTAATGAATCATACACACAAATCTTTTAATGAATTGTGCTTGACAATCAAAAAGATTCATACTATAATCTATTCAACTTAATAGTTAAAGTCTAAGAACAAAAAGAGTACTGCCGGAAGGTACATCACAGAGAGTCGGGATGGTGGAAAACGACATGGAAATCTGACAGGAATGGGTTTGGGAGATGCAAGGTGAATATTAGTAGCTGATGCCGTGTCCTCACGTTACAGAGGTTTGATATCGAAAGAGTTTCTTTCCGTATTGCGAATAAGTTAAAGTATAATTAGTGGCGTTTTCTGATTTCAGAAAATGCCTTTTTTATTAATACTTTAAGAAGATGGGTGGTACCACGTTTTTACACGTCCCTGGTTATTTTTAATAACCGGGGATTTTTTTATGTAATAGGAAATATAAAAGTTTTCATTGAAAGGAGAATGGACATGAAGAAAATTCTTAGAGCTTACAAAAAAACAGTTAGTATTGTAAATGAAACAGCCACTGGCTTATATGCAGGTCTTGCAGATCATAAAATTGGTTTTCTTTTGGAAAGTTATGATAAAAATAATGGAAGATATTCTATTTTTGGAGCAGAGCCTCTGGAAGTGATTACTTCCAGAGGGAACAGCCTGGTGATACGAAAGGAGGATGGCAGTGAGGAGATACTTGAAGGGAATCCAATGGAATGCTTAAAGAAGTATTACAGCACGTTTGAAGTGCGTAAGGAAGACGCCGAGCTTGCATTTACAGGCGGACTTGTAGGAAGTATGGGTTATGATTTTGTGAGATATATAGAGGAACTGCCGGATGAAAATCCGGATGAGATCGGGATTGAAACTCTGCAATTTATGCTGGCAACCAGGTTTTTTATTATTGACCATGTTGCGGAGACATTGACAGGGGTCTGCCTGGAAGAAGATACGGAAGAGGGACGTGCAAAAGGGTGCATTCTGGCAGCCGAAATGGTGGATACCATAAGAAAAAATATAAAGACTTCTAAAGATAATGTCCGGCTTGATGGAAAGATAGTTTTTAAATCGGATGACCTGAGGCAGTATTGCAGTAAAGTTGAAAAAATCAAAGAATATATCCGGGAGGGTCATATCTTTCAGACCGTGTTATCTCAGCGCTGGACCATTGAAACCGGTCAGGATGGGTTTGAACTTTATAAAAAACTGCGGGTGTTAAATCCATCGCCTTATCTGTATTACTTTAATTTCGGTGAATTTGAAATTATAGGAAGTTCGCCTGAAATGCTGATAAAGCAGACAGACAATAAGGTATCTACCTGCCCCATAGCAGGGACAAGAAAGCGTGGCAGAGGAGCGAAAGAAGATCAGCTGCTGAAAGATGAATTGCTGAAGGATGAGAAAGAACGTGCGGAACATGTCATGCTTGTAGATCTTGCAAGAAATGATATGGGGCGTATTTCAGAATTTGGCACGGTGAAGGTGTCCCAGTTTATGGATGTGCAGTATTACTCTCATGTTATGCATATCGTTTCTCTGGTTGAGGGTAAGAAAAAGAAAGGTTATCATCCTTTAGACTTAATAGCATCTTTTTTACCTGCCGGTACGCTAAGCGGAGCGCCGAAAATTCGTGCGATGGAAATAATTGATGAATTGGAGTCTGTGCGCAGAGGACTCTATGGAGGAGCCACAGGATATATCGACTTTAATGGTAATATGGATTTTTGCATTACGATACGTACGATGATAAAAAGAGGCCGCCGGGTTTATTTACAGGCAGGCGCCGGGATTGTAGCAGATTCCGTACCGGAAAATGAATACGAGGAATGCTGTAATAAGGTAATGGCATTAGCAAAAACATTAGCAGAGGAGGAAAATTTATGATTTTAATGATTGATAATTATGATTCTTTTACTTATAATCTATATCAGTACATGGGTATTTTTACAGATGATATTCAGGTAGTCCGCAATGATAAGATTACCTTGGAAGAGATAGAGCAACGTAATCCGGATAAAATCGTGCTTTCTCCAGGTCCAAAAAGCCCGAAAGAAGCCGGCATCTGTATAGATACAGTGAAATATTTTCACAAAAAGAAACCCATTATGGGGATTTGCCTGGGACATCAATGCATTGGTGAAGCGCTTGGAGGAACGGTTTCTTATGCAAAACAGTTATTTCACGGCAAGCAGTCTACAATTACGCATAAGAAAAAAGGCGTTTTTTCAGGGATTGATACGCCCATCAAAGTGGCGAGATATCATTCACTGGCAGTGCAAATGGAGGACTTACCGGCTTGTCTGGAAGTGACTGCAGTTGCCGAGGATGGCGAAATCATGGCTATGTGCCATAGAGACTATCCGGTGGTTGGACTGCAATTCCATCCGGAGTCCATCATAACCGTCCATGGAAAGCGTATTGTAGAAAATTTTATCAATGGAATGATTTGATTGAAATGATATGATTGAAAAAGGAGCGCAAATGATTTTAGATAACATAGTAGAAGATAAGAAAAAAAGACTGAAAGAACATAAAGAAAAGGTCAGTGAAAATGCAATGAAGCAGGCAGCACTTTCCTTAGACCGTACCTGTGTGAACTTTTATGATGCATTGGCAAAGCCAGGCTTATCTATTATCGGAGAATTTAAGAAGGCTTCGCCCAGTATGGGAGTGATTGACAGTAAATTGGATTTAACGCAGCGTATAGACCAGTATAATGCATCGGTAGATGCCATATCCTGTCTGACTGAGGAAGACCATTTTCACGGTGGCGTAGAGTATTTTAAGCAAATTCGTAAGATTACTCCATTGCCAATGATACGAAAAGATTTTATAATTGAAGAGTATCAGATTTATGAAGCTAAGGTGATCGGAGCAGATGCCATACTGCTGATTGCTGCGATTCTGACGGATGAGGAGATGAGGAGATTTTATGACCTGACCTATTCTCTGGATATGGATGTGCTGCTTGAAGTACATGATATGGAAGAGATGGAACGTGCCTTGAAACTGGATGCGAAAATAATCGGTGTAAATAACCGTAACCTGAAGAGTTTTGTAATCGATCTGAAAACAACGGAATATTTGTCCAAAAAAATACCTGACAATAAGATATTTGTATCAGAGAGCGGTGTAACAAAGAATAGTGATATAGAATTTCTAAGACAATGCAATATAGATGCGCTCTTGATTGGAAGGGCATTTATGGAATCAAAAGAACCGGAAGTCCTGGCAAAGCAATGGAAAACTATATTTATAGGAAAGTAGCGTGATAGAATGGATGTAAAAGTAAAAATTTGCGGTTTGACAACTATTCAAGAGGCGCTTATGCTAAACAAATATAAGGCGGATTATGCTGGATTCGTAATGTTTTATGAAAAAAGTAAACGTTTCAATACCGTTCAAAACACATGGAAGATATTGCGGTATCTGGACAGAACGATAAAGAAAGTGGCAGTGACTGTTTCTCCCACAACAGATCAGGTGCTTATGATAGAGCAGATGGATTTTCAAATATTACAGGTACATGGGAAATTATCGGATGAGGTACGGCAAATGGTAAAAATACCTGTTTGGTATGCGTATCCGATATCAGAAAACACAATTTTGTCAGAGTATCGTAATGATCCCAAAATCAGCGGATATCTGCTGGATGGAGCTGTACCGGGCAGTGGCAAGACTTTTGAATGGAGCAGCCTGAAAGAGTTTGACCGTAATAACAAAATGTTAATTTTGGCCGGCGGGTTGACTCCTGAAAATGTACAGAATTCCATAGAGGTGTTGCAGCCGGATATTGTAGATGTCAGTTCCGGGGTTGAGGGCGAACATGGGAAAGACGAAAATAAAATAAAGGAATTTATAAGAAAGGTGAGAACACATGAGTAAGTACTACGGAGAATTTGGAGGACAATATGTAGCAGAGTCCCTGATGAACACATTACATGAATTGGAGAAAGAGTTTGAACGGGCGATTACTGATCCTGCATTTAGAAAAGAATATGAATATTATCTGAAAGAGTATGTCGGACGCGAGACACCGCTTTATTTTGCCGAACGTCTGTCAGAAAAATATGGTACAAAGATTTATCTGAAACGGGAAGATTTGAATCATACCGGCGCCCACAAAATTAATAATGTAATCGGACAGATTCTGTTGGCAAAGCGCATGGGAAAGAAAAAAATCATAGCAGAAACCGGAGCCGGGCAGCATGGTGTGGCTACTGCTACCGGGGCAGCACTTTTCAATATGGAATGTACTGTATTTATGGGAGAGGAGGATATGCAGCGTCAGGCATTGAATGTGATGCGTATGGAAATGCTGGGAGCCAAAGTAGTAAGCGTCAGGTCCGGCAGCAATACCTTGAAAGATGCTACGAACGAAGCGATTCGGACATGGGCGAAGACAGCAGAGGATACGTTTTATATCATAGGATCTGCAGTCGGTCCTCATCCTTATCCGAAAATGGTAAAAGAGTTTCAGCGGATAATCAGTACGGAGGCCAGGGCACAATTCCTGGATAAAGAAGGGACCCTGCCCGACGTTGTAATCGCATGTGTTGGCGGAGGATCCAATTCTATTGGAATGTTTGCCGATTTTATTAATGATAAAGAGGTAGCACTAATCGGCGTGGAAGCAGCCGGATTGGGAGTGGAAACCGGAAAACATGCAAGTGCCATGGCTCTTGGAAAGCCGGGCATACTGCACGGAATGCGTTCCTATCTGTTACAGGATGAAGATGGAAACGTACAGCTGGCCCATTCCATTTCAGCCGGTCTTGATTATCCGGGAGTTGGCCCGGAGCATGCAAGCTTGCGCAGCAGCGGGAGAGCACAGTATGTGTCCGTTACAGACAAAGAAGCAATGGATGCCTTGATGGAGGTGTGCAAGATGGAAGGTATTATCCCTGCGATAGAAAGTGCCCATGCAATGGCCTATGCATTCAAAAAGGCAGAGACCATGGATAAAGAGGAAAGTATGATCATCTGCCTGTCAGGACGGGGAGATAAAGACGTAAATACCATAGCAGACTATTTATCAGGTAAAGGTTATTTATACTAAGGGGGAAAGAAAATGAACAGAATTGAATATGCACTGCAGACATTACAGGAAACTAATAAAAAAGCATTTATAACCTATATGACCGCAGGTCTCCCTTCTATGGAAGGGACAAAGGAAATCATAAAAGCACAGGAAGAAGCCGGAACAGATATTATTGAACTGGGCATCCCTTTTTCAGATCCCATCGCAGATGGTCCTGTTATTCAGGCGGCTTCTTTTAAGTCTATTCAGCTTGGTACGAGCTTGAAAAAGATACTTCAGATGGTAACAGAAGTACGAAAGGAGGGGTGTCAGATTCCGATTGTTTTTATGATGTATTATAATACTGTGTTGTATTATGGGCTCAAAGAGTTTGTAACATCGTGTACCGATGCAGGAGTCGACGGTCTGATTATTCCGGATCTTCCATATGAAGAACAAGATGAATTACAGAAAGCGTTAGAAGCGGCAGAAGGGAAAACGCTTCTCATTCAGCTGGTAGCCCCTGTGTCCGGGCAACGCATTCCAATGATTCTTAAAAATGCCAGAGGTTTTGTATATTGCGTATCTTCAATGGGCGTCACCGGTCAGGCCGGAAGCTTCCACAAGGAAGTTCTGGATTATCTGAAAGAGGTGAAATCAGTGTCCAGGATTCCTGTTATGATGGGATTCGGCATTCGTACTGCCGCTGATGTAGAACCAATGAGAGATTTGATTGACGGAGCTATTGTGGGTTCCCACTTTATTGAACTGATGGAAGGCAACAATTATAATATTTTGAAGATCAAAGAGTATATTAAAACATTTAAGCATGAGTTAAATGCATGAAAATAAATCGTTTAGGTTATCAACTTTAGATTTATAACGTACGCAGCAGAGGGCATGGGAAGTCTCACGCAAACTTGGGCAACGCTCTGGCGGACTAACCATTAACTCCGACCAGCAGCGCTCAGAGAGCCTTCGCGCCGGGTCTGCGTAAATGGTGGATTCCGCCGACGCTAAAAGCGCCCAATAATTGTTTGCGTGAGACTTCCCATGCCCTCTGCTGCTGTTTTTTCAAACGGTTTAGTAAAAGAGCATTCATCATATCGGGCAGGAGGGCTGGCAACGTGTCAGATGGATAATTCCTGCGCTTGGGTTCATTATTCACGGGAATAAACAGTCGCTGTGAGCCAGGAGATACTTCACGCAATCCATCATTTACGCAGACCCGGTGCGAAGGCTTCCTGAGCGTCGTTGGTCGGAGTTAATGATTAGTCCGCCAATAAGAGTAACTCGTTTAGCGAAGAATCTTACCCAAAATAAATTAGGAAGATGATGATGATGCAGAAGCTGCTGCTGAAGTAGCAACGGCTGCAGTAAGCACCATCTGCTGTGCGATGATTATATTAGTGATACTGGTGGAAAGAGTAGTCGTTAAAATACCGCTTTTTACATCGTCTGCATATATAGACGCAACAACGGATGCCGATAAGAGCAGTAGTTCCTGATTTGTAACTGATAATGCTCCAAAACCTTTCTGTACGCGCAGAAATTCATACGCTTTAGAAACATCATCTGCAATCGTGTCGACGTCTGTCGGCAGCAGTGACAGAACGCCCAGAGATGAAAGCGTATATTCTTTATCCATTCTGATTTTTTTATCCCGAAACAATTCACGCAGTCTGAGCAAACGGTTCACTGTCTCAGTGCTTTCTCCACCGAGAATCAGTACCTGTGTCAGTGCCTGAATGCTGTTCCCAAATCGAAATTCAGATTTCAAACGCTCGTGCAGTTGTTCCATACGGGCTGCTCCGGTATTGACATTTATTTCTGATAAGCCCAGCATCGCAGCAAATATATAGTCATCCTTTCCGGTATAAAACCAGTGGTTCTCTTTCATGCCGTCATAAAACGCTTTCGTTCGGCCTATTATCTTACTGTAATTTAATTGATCCGTGTTAGCGGCAATTTGATATGCAGCTACGGCCAGATAATCAGAGGCTTTGAATTTAGATTCTTTCATGGAATTATAAACAGCGAGAGTGCTTGAAAGCTGCTCACCCCTGTTTTCCGAAAGAGACAGCATGGATGCGATACATATTGCCATGTTTCCCCGGAAGGTAGAAAATACCCCTGTATTTTTTTTGATCAATTCATGACACTTACGGATTTCATCACAATCAATATTTTTATTTTCAACAGCATAGAGCAGAGCAGCCAGGCGCTTAATCAGCATTTCCTGCCAAAAAAAGTCCTTCTTCATAGTTTGTGTATTGGTCGAAAATAATTCAAGCCTTTCTTTTAGTTTTACATTCATCCGGGTTCCTCCTTGTGAAATAAATAGAATAGTGTAACTAATGTGTTGTCAAAAGATATTCAACATATAAATGCAATTATATCACGTTTTCCAGATATTTCAAGTGTGATCGCAAATACAAAAATGAGAAATTAAGATACGAAAAACAACATATTAGATTAGGAGAATTGCAAAAGTCAAGATTTTTTTCATAAGTTGTACAAAAGAAGGAGATAATGCATAAAAAAGATGTTTTATAAAGGAGGTATTTCTATGGCAGCGAAAGCAGCAATATCCTTTGGCCTTGTCCATATTCCCATCAGTCTTCATACGGCTACTTTAGACAACGACGTGCAGTTCAATCAGCTTCATAAAGAGGATCATCAGCGAGTGCGATATAAAAAAACATGCAGTCACTGTGGGAAAGAGTTAAAAACAGAGGATATCGTAAAAGGATTTGAATACGACAAGGATCAATATGTTGTAGTCACAGAAGAAGATTTCGAGAAAATAAAAACAGAAAAGGATCGAAGTATCCAGATTCTCCATTTTGCCAATTTAAATCAAATCAGTCCGGTTTATTATGATAAAACTTATCATGCTGTCCCGGATGCGGGCGGAGATAAGGCGTTTGAACTATTGCGAACCGCTATGATGCAGGAGCAAAAGATAGCAATAGGAAAAACCGTTCTGGGCAGCAAAGAAACTCTGCTGGCCCTGATACCACGTGAGCAGGGTATGCTGGTACAGAAGATGTTTTTTGCCGATGAAATAAAGAGCTTGCCTCAGTCTTATAACAAACAGCCTGTAAACGATGCCGAACTTCAAATGGCAAGAACTCTGATTACGTCAATGGACAAGCCGTTTGATCCGCAAAATTATATGGATGAATATCAGGAACGGCTAAAAGAGTTGATTGCACAAAAAATCGCCGGTAAAGAAGTGGTATCCGCAGCGCCTGAACCCAGAAATAATGTAATTAATCTCATGGATGCACTGAAAGCCAGTATAGAAAAAAGTAAAATGGGAGCCTGATCATGGATATGTTTGAAAGGAAATATATAGCCCCTATGTTGATCACACAAAATCAGCCTCCATTTGATTCAATGGATTTTATATATGAATTGAAGCTGGACGGCATACGATGCATTGCTTATCTTGACCAGACCGGTACCGTGCTTCGAAACAAAAGAAATAAACATCTGAATGATCTTTACCCTGAACTGAGTCATATTCACGGACAGGTAAGGTCAAGGTGTATATTAGATGGTGAACTGGTGATTATAAACGAAGGAAAACCAGATTTCTTTGAGCTGCAGCGCCGCAGTTTGCTGAGCAATAAATTCAAAATTTCATTATCTGCTAAGAAACTGCCGGTATGCTTTACCGCTTTTGACATTCTTTATTATGAAAATGAACAGGTTACAGACAGGCCTTTACTTGAGCGAAAAGAATTGCTTTTGAAAACAGTTTCCGAGTCCCCGGCTCTTGCCGTCTCACGCTATATAGAAACGGAAGGCATTGCTCTTTATAATGCAGCTAAATATCATGAACTGGAGGGAATAGTTGCTAAAAGAAAAGATAGTAAATACTACCCTGATACGAGAACAAAAGACTGGATCAAATGTAAAGCTTTGCTGGATGAAGACTTTATAGTTTGTGGTTATTTTTACAATAATAATCTTGCCAGTATAATATTAGGTTCTTATAAAGGAAACACTCTCATTTACCGCAGTAATGTTGCCATGGGTGTATCCAGACATGATTTTCATATAATTTCTGAACAGCAGGCGGTATCAAAAAGTTTTTACTACGACTTTCCTGATTTTGAAGGTGCGATTTGGGTCTCGCCGGTGTTGGCCTGTACTGTGAAGTTTATGGAGTACACCCCAAATGGCGGGTTGCGTCAGCCTGTTTTTAAAGGGTTAAGAGAAGATAAGTCGCCAAAGGAGTGTGTAGTGTTGTGAAAGTCGTCATTCGGGAATGCCCTCTGCTGCGTACGTCATACAATCTAAAATCGGTTGTAAATAGTAACTTCGAAGTCAAAAAATGAGGAATTTAAATGTTGACAAAAAGGTATGAATTGTATATAAATAAAGAAATCGTAATATCAGAAAAACGAATTAAGTACGTCTAAAATAAAATCGTAACGTTAACAAATAGATTGAAAGGCAAATGTATATAGTATGAAAGATTTTTCGTTAATAAAATCTTTGGTAGGAAAAAGCTTGAGGGATGAAGAGTTGAAATATGTGGACTGTTATGTTCACAGTAAATTGGGATTATTTATTCCGAGTGTTGGAAAATGTGGATACGCCCAAAGAAAAGACCATACACACCCCACTTATATGATCACAATACTTTTTTCTACTGAGGAATTGGATATAAAGCCAAGTATAGAAATTAAAAAAAATCATTATTTTTCAACAATATTATCGCCGGATATCCCACATAACGATATATCGGAAGAATTTAATTATTACTATTGTATCCTGATTGACAAGGACTATTTCGAACAGGAATATAAGCGTTATACCGATGAAAATCCGTACTTTGAATGGAAACAGTTTTCGATATGCAGTGATATTTTAAAAACATTGAATACATTTGCATTTGAATATACGAAAAATATGCAGAATTCGGACATAACCTTAGATGCGCAGGCTACGGTGATTACTCATTGGATCATCAGAAGTATACTTGGGGAAAATCAGGGCATGCGATCAATTTCGTCAAATTATACGGTGGCTCGTGCACAGCATTACATAGAACAACGTTTTGATGAGAATATTACAGTCAGTCAATTAGCAGAATCAGGACATATGTCGGTATCAAATTTTAACCGGATATTCAAAAAGGAAATAAATCTGACGCCGATCAATTATTTGAACGAAATACGAATAGAAAAATCAAAAACACTTTTGAGAAGAAAAGATATTCCGATTACTGAAATTGCTGCAAAATGCGGTTTTGGAAGCAGTGCACATTTTGCGACAAATTTCAAACGCTTAACCAATGTAACACCATCGGTATATAGGGATTCTTATAAAAGTTGACTGTTTTTTGTAACGATTTAATTGTTTTTTGAAAGATAAAAATCTGGTTTTGAATTAAAATACCGGTATATTGCAAAAGGAGGAACTGATAGCGATGAGGAAAGACGAGATATTTCAGTTGATGAATGAGAATCCTGTATTACATTTGGCAACTGTAGACGGGGATCAGCCAAGGGTAAGAGGAATGCTTTTGTTTAGAGCGGATGAGGAAGGAATCATTTTTCATACGGCATCAACGAAAGACGTATTTGCACAGATTCAAAAAAATCCTAAAGTGGAGTTGTGTTTTCAGGGAAATGGCAGTCAGATAAGGGTTACAGGAGTATTGGAACTTATTGAAGATGTGGCATTGCGGGAAGAAATATACAATCATCCTACAAGAACATTTTTGCAGGCATGGAAAGAAAATGGCATAGATGATCTGCTTCAGGTATTTATACTGAAAAATGGAACTGCGGTGGAATGGGCAATGGATAAAAATTTTGATGAAAAGAAATATATTAAGCTATAAGTATGATTTCATTCAATTTGAGCCTTTACAGGCTCTTTTTTAATACTCTTTTTTGATAAGTGAAAGAAGAATGAAATTTTACAATTTGGTTACAACATACTGCTCTTAATTTTGATATAGTATGTTAAAATGAAAGAGGTATTATTTTGTGTGGGAAAATTACGGAGGATCATTTATATGCAAAAACGAGTTATGATCATAGAAGACGAAGAATCCATCAATGATTTGATAATTATAAATCTTGAGACAGCAGGCTATAAAACCAAGTCATTTTATAATGGCTTAGAAGCATCGGTTCATTTAAAACAGGAGAAAAATTTTGATCTGGCGATTTTAGATATCATGTTGCCGGGCAAGGACGGGTTTTCTTTATTGCCGGAACTGAACGAGGCGGGGATACCGGTTATCTGCCTGACAGCGAAAGGGGACATCTTAAGCAAAGTGAAAGGCCTGAAAGACGGAGCAGAAGACTATATGGTAAAACCTTTTGAAATGTTGGAACTCCTGATCCGGATAGAAAAAATATTAATAAGACATGGAAAAGAAGAGGATAAGCTGTCCATTGGAGATGTCTGTATCCATATAAAAGAACGAAAAGTATTGAAAAATAATGAAGAAATCTACTTAAAGCCAATGGAGTTTAATTGTCTTTTGTTACTTGCCAATAATAAAAACATTGCATTGACCAGAGAGGAAATTCTGTACAATCTTTGGGGCATGGAGTTTGCAGGGGAAACACGAACCGTAGATGTACATATTGGAAGAATAAGAAAGAAACTGGGCTGGCAGGAAGTAATAAAAACAATCCCTCGTATTGGTTACCGATTGGAGGCATAGCATGAAATTAAAAACAAAAATTATTGGATCATCAATTCTGGCTATGCTGTTGTTTTCTCTTTCTTTTTCTATGCTTATTCTTTGGCAGAGTAGACAGGATACGATCAACCGTGTAGTGGAATTGCAAAAAAACATCTTTGAATCAGGAGTAAAACATGTGAAGCAGTCTCTTAGTGGAGTGACCTATGAGGGTGATAAGGACGCAGTACGCAAAGATATTGTGCTTTATTATACAAAAAACAACCTCCCTGGTACACACGCAATATATAAAAATGGACAGGAAATTTATAATTCGACAGGCCTGGAATTTACATTTAGATCGGAACTGGATGAATACAACCTAGATACTGGAAAATCACAGATATATGAGAATGGAGCACAAAAAGTGTTGGTACTTTATAAGGGTTTTCACATATGGAAAACCCAGTATATCATTTATCGAACCGTAGATATATCGGAACTATATGAGTCAAGTTCAGCATTATTCTATCGGGGAATCGGATTGGCTGTCTTGTTTTGTATGGTGACGGGAGTGATTTTATATATTTTAATACAAAAAATATTAAAGCCATTTTATCAGTTAAAAACAGCAGCCATTGAAATAGAAGCGGGTAATTATGAAAAAAGGGCAGCTGTCGGCCAAAAAGATGAAGTGGGAGAAGTAGCAGATCGATTTAACCGTATGGCAGAGAAAATCCAGGAGAAGATAGAATTTTTAACCGAGATGAATGAGCGGCAGAATCTTATGACAGGAAGTATTGCCCATGAATTAAAGACACCGATGACGGCTATGATTGGCTATTCTGATGCCCTGCTGCGTTTGGATTTATCAAAAGAGCAGCAGGAAAAGGCATTGATTTATATAGGAAAAGAGTGTCGGCGGCTTACCGATTTATCAGCAAAAATCATGGAACTGGTCGGGCTCAATAATGAAGGAGCGGTGATTGAGAAAAAAAAGCTCCCTGTCATGAAATTGGTGGAGAATATGATCGAAGCAACAAAAACAATAAGGGAAGAAAAGCAGATTCAGCTTATTATAGTAAATGAAGAAGAGAAAAACGGGGATATCGTAATAGAAGGAGATGAAATCTTTCTTACCAGCTTGTTGATTAACCTGACGGATAATGCTATAAAAGCTACGGCAAATCACGGAGATATCACAATTCGCTTATCAAAAGAAAGCCTGACAGTCATTGACCAAGGAATCGGAATTCCGGAAGATGAATTGCAGCGTATTATGGATCCATTTTATATGGTGGACAAGTCCAGAAGCAGGAGACAGGGCGGAACAGGTCTTGGACTTTCGCTATGCAGACAGATTGCAATGCGGCATAACATGGAATTGAAGATTGAGAGCAGGCAGGGAGAAGGAACCAGTGCAGCATTGATTTTTCCTGCCGGGATCAATCACATAGGGTGCTTTTAACAGGAACAGCGATTACAACTCGGTTACAATTTGAAGAATACTTGGCAAATAAAAATGGGTTATTCTTTAGAGGAATCTTATAGAAAGTAGTAGAAAGGTGGTATTCATTTATGAAGAAAAAGATACTGGCGGTCACAGCAATTAGTTGCGTGTGTCTGTTAGCTGGCTGTGGGGAGACACCGCAGGATGTCATTATAACGCAGAAAGAACAGACGGGTATGACCGATTATGTAACAAAAGATGAGTCTGATGAGACAGCTTCGTTGGGAACAGAACTTTTAGAACCGCAGACATATCAGGATGAGGTAGTGAGTGAAGATGGGAAATTGAAAGTATCCATAGATGCGGCTGTGGATATCCCGGAGGCGGAACGATTTCCGGTTTATAAAGTAACAGCAAAGGAGTTTACACAGAGTTTTATTGATACGGTAACAGAAACTTTTTTCCAAGATTCACCTGTTTATGATGCAGATGAATATTATGTTATGACAAAAGCTGAAATTGCAGCTGAGATCGCAGACTTGGAAGAAGAACTGGCCTCTGATAATATTGATTTGGAAAAAGCTGAAAGGACGCTCGGAATAATTGATATTACAGAAGAAGAGTATAAAAAAGAATTGCAACGTATGATTGATGACTGGGAAAGTGAGTATAAAAATGCGCCGAAAACTCCGGTGAAGACGGTAGTTAAACCAGAAATGTTCTCGGATGCCGATGGGTTCGGTAAAAGGTATGTGGTAGAAGTGGATAAAGAGCATTATTACAACTATGTTATCAAGGATTTTTGTGGAAATATCATTGAAATCAAAAGAAGTAATGCGCATTCCGGTTTTAGGGAGCTTTTCTGGGGTGAATACGAGTTCCTAAAAAACAATGACGATGGTGGCAATGGTAACAATATAGAAATATCCGAGTCCAAAGCGGAAACACTTGCCGGCATTGAAATGGAAAATGCAAAAGCAATGGCAGATGAAAAGCTGAAGTTTTTAGGTCTTGACCATATGGAACTGTATGACTGGGATTATGGTATCCTTCTAGCAAGTGAAGATGGTTTGGAAGTAGATAATCAAGCGTTTCAGGTACAGGATGCCGGATATTGGTTTTTTTATACAAGAAAAGTAAATGATATATCGGTTACCTATACTTATGATGTCGGGGGTGGACTCGAGAGCATGGAAGATGAAAGGGAGACATGGTATTACGAAACGGTTAATTTTTTGGTGACAGATGATGGAATAGAGCAGGTAGATATCTCCAGTTTATATGATATGGATGAGGAAGAAAATTCTTCGGTACAATTAATGAAGTTTGATGAAATCATGGAAATATTTAAAAATATGATGTTAATTACTAACGGTGAATATATATCTAATTATGAAAACATGAGAACTTATAATATTGACCATATTCAACTTGGATATATGAGGATTTATAATCCTGATACAGACAGCAGAAGTGGAACCCTTATTCCGGTGTGGGATTTCTTTGGTGGATTTGAGGGTGAGATGATAACGGAAGATGAAAATGGGGAATATAGAAATTACGTTAAACATCAGAGCTATATGACAATCAATGCCATAGATGGATCAGTTATTGATCGCAGCCTGGGGTACTAAGTATCTGGATTTACGGTAGTAATATATGGATACACCGGAAAGAATTAGAAATTACACATTTTACTTGACAAACCCGGAAAGAAAAAGCATGAACTGCTGATATCACTTGTTCATGCTTTTTCTGGTTTGAGTAACGATTGTCCTGAACGGATATGACCGTATTTCTATGAAAACATTCTTTTTATAAAACTTAACGTCTGAAATATTTATCTTTTATGATATCCACCGGCATATCTTGTCCTGTCCATATTTTGAAAGAAGCTGCGCCCTGATAAAGCAGCATATACAATCCATTTGCCGTACGGCAGCCGGCTTCTTTTGCTGATTTTATAAGTTTTGTCTCTTCAGGATTGTATATTACATCAAAAACCATAAGATCTTTAAAAAGCATAGAGGCATCTTGAATGATACATGCATCTACGTTTGGTGCCATTCCTACGCTGGTACCGTTTACCAGAATGGCACTTTCTCCAACTTCACGCTTCAGTATTTCAGGTTTTTCAAAATCGTATAAAGTAACTTTACAGTTCGTTTCTTTATTCAAAGAAGCAACGATCTTTTCCGCACGGCTCCAAAATGAATCATGAATGCTGAATACAGATATTTCGCTGACTCCATCCAAAGCAGCTTGAATCAAAATAGCACTGGCAGCCCCTCCGGCTCCTAATAAAGTCATTTTTTTGCCAATGATATCAAATTGTGCATCCCTGCAGGCCTCCATGAAACCGGTACCATCTGTGGTATAACCGATAAACTTTCCATGATCATTGAAAACGGTATTTACCGCACCACCGATTCTGGCAGCAGGTGACAATTCATCGCATAGTTCGCACATAATATTTTTCCCGGGCATAGTGATATTAAAGCCCAACACGTTCATTTTACGTAATCCCTCTACCGTTTGCGGCATGGCATCCACATCTACGTCGAACGCAAGATACGCATAGTCCAGTCCCAGTACCTCAAATGCTTCATTATGCATAGCCGGAGAAATACTGTGTTCTACCGGGGTTCCTAAAAGACATGCCAGACCCGTGTGCCCTGTGATTTTTTTGCTCATAACTTCTCCTTGTTATCTATAGATTTTTTTATTTCTAATCATAACATAATAGTTCTAAAAAAGCAAAACAGGAAATATGCGCCGGGTGCATATTTACGCCAGGCTATTGAAAAACGGCTATGCTTTTGATATAATACTCCACATAATAAATATAGGAGAGTTAGCATATGAAAAGTCTGGAAAAACCGAAGCATTTATTTGATTATAATATTTTCCTGGTTGGGTTTATGGGGGCAGGAAAAAGTACGATTGCAGATCAATTGGAAAAAATGTTGGAAATGAAGCGTGTAGAAATGGATGCGTTGATTCAGAAGCAAAGTGGGATGATTATATCTGAAATATTTGAAAAGTTTGGTGAGGATTATTTTCGTAATCTGGAAAGCAATTTATTGATAGAACTCCAAAAAGAAAGCCAGCTTATTGTTTCATGTGGCGGCGGTGTCGTGATTCGCCCGGAAAATGCCGCATATATGAAAGAGCATGGACGTATTGTCTGGTTAAATGCTTCACCGCAGACAATTTATGAGCGCGTAAAAGATAGTAAAGAGCGTCCGATCCTCAATAATAATATGAATGTTGAATTTATTGAGGAGTTATTTGAAAAAAGACGTGATAAATATGAAAAGGCGGCGGATGTGATTGTAGAAACGGATGATAAGAATGTAGTGGAAATTTGTGAAGAGATTATTTCGGGGCTGATTGCATTGGAAAGCAACCAATTTTCAAACGTGTAGGGGGAGTGAAAAATAGGACGCCAGGAACCACTGCGGAACGATCTTATGCGAACCGGACTCCTTCGGCGGTCGTTCCTGGCTGTTTCTCTAAGGCGATTCCGTTTGCTCTATGAGAATCCCTCTTCCCATACTTTTAACATAAACTCAAAATACCCATTGATGAATAAGAATCTGAAGAGAGTAGTCTGTCATGGACTTTTTTTTATTTCTAAATAATTCCGGGATTTAAATTTAAAAAATTTAATTAAAATATCACTTGCTTCATGTATAAATATATGATATATTAAGTGATATAAAAGTTCTTTATATATCATTAGATGTGTTCACATCAAAGTTTCCAAATACCAAATTAATTTTATTTTAGAAAGGAAGGATTTATTATTGAATTACGAAGAGTTTATTTGCTATGTTAAAACAAAGATTCAAGAGAAAATGAAAGAAGATGTGCAGATTGAATTGCATCAGGTAATGAAAAATAATGGGGTTAAGATGGATGGTCTTACCATTATGGAAAAAGAAGGAAATATTTCACCTACTATCTATTTAAACGGATATTATAAGCCTTATCAGGAAGGAATGACTATATCTGAAATAATCGAAGACATTATGGAAATCTATACAGAAAACAAAAGAAATATCCAGTTAGATACAGAGTTTTATAAAGATTTCGACAAAGTCAAAGAACATGTTGTATGTAAATTAATTCATTATGAAAGAAATAAAGAATTGCTGGAAAAGATTCCATATATACAATATTTAGATATGGCTGTTGTTTTTTGTTATATAATGAAGAATGATATCATTGGAAATGGTTCCATTCTTATTTATAATAATCATTTGAAGATGTGGAATATTTCGAAGGAAAAGCTGCATGAAATTGCACGCAAAAACACTTTGGTTATGCGCCCCTATCAACTATTAAGTATGAAAGAAGTAATTCATGATATATTAGGAGAAACACAGATAGAAGATGAAAGCGATGATATTCCCATGTATGTACTTTCTAATCAGGATAAAAGTATGGGAGCAGCATATATACTTTATGATACAGTACTGTCTGACATTGGAGATATCTTAAAAGAAAATTTCTATATACTTCCAAGCAGTATCCATGAATGCATTATTGTACCGGATAGTGTCGAGACGCCAAAAGAAGAACTGGTGTCAATGGTTCGTGAAATTAACGAAACCCAGGTGCTGCCGGAGGAAGTTTTATCTGACAATATCTATTACTATGCGTGTAATAATCATCGATTATCAACCTTATCTATTGAAAAATAGTAAATAGTATTTTTAGAATATTAGAAGTATTGAAAGTGGGACGCCAAGAATCCCTGCCAACTATTTTGGTAGTGGTTCCCGGCGTCCTCTTTTTACCCAACCTATTAATCTTTACCTTTTTCTTAAGAAATACGTGCAGGCCAACAATATTTGCTGCCGCTCTTATATGTTTTACCTTTCACTTTTTTATTTGCAATAACATAATAGTAATAAGTTTTCCCTGACTGCAATTTTTTACCTTTTACTTTATAGGAAACATAAGAGGTACCTTTCACAGTTGCAGCCTTTTTGTATCCGGATAATTGCTGCGTCGAAGCGTAAACGGTATAACTGGTAGCTCCGGCTACTTTCGCCCAGCTGAACTTAAGTCCGCCATTAGAACCTTTGCCTTCTAATTTCGGCTGATTCGCTACATAGATTTCATTCCATGCTCCATATTTTTTTCCGCTGTTTAATTTGACAAAAGCCCTTATTTTTAATTTATAGAAACTGGTTAATTTAATTTTAGTAAAAGTATTAGAATAACTGTATCCGGAATTTAATGTCACTGACTTAACTTTTTTTCCACTGTTGTTATAGAGAATCAGTTCATATCCATCGGTCTTGTTATTTGCAGCCCATTGTACAACGATTTTTTTCGTTTTGAGATCTGCACTAGCCAGCTTCACTTTGCTGACTTTCCCCGGTATCAGTTTTACATAAGAACTTGCATAATTTAAATTTGCGCCAAAATAACTGCCACAGGTACGCATAGGAAAGACCACAACGGCATACTGGTTAGAATTTTTCAGATTGCCAATGGTTATTGAAGTTGATGTTGTTACCATTGGCGTTTTGATCAATTGATTATTCTGATAATAATAAATTTCATATCTGTTAGCACCGGCAGCCGCGGACCATTTTAACGTAACGGATGTTTTGGTTGCATTTGTCTGCTCTAATTTAGAAATAGTTCCGGGACTTGTGGTAGCCGTCAAAACAGAAGACCAGTTACTATAAACTGTTGAACCATATTCATATGCGCGCACTCTGAAATAGTAGTCTTTTCCGGTAGCCAATCCACTCATCACAAAACTGGTGCCTGTGACTGCGCTGGTACTGGCAGCACCCCAGGTTACATTATTCTGTGAAACTTCAACATCGTAACGAATGTTGGTGCCACTCACTGCTGTCCACTCGATTTGAACGGCACTTGTACTGTCGCCGGTCTGCTTTAAACCGGTAGGCGCTGCTGTCCCCGCCGCCATCGCCGATATTCCAAACAATAAAGTCATTAAAAGAGCTATTGTTGTCAAACCGATCCACTTGCTCCATCTTGTTTTTTTCCCCATAGTTTTTTCCTTTTCCTTTCTTTAATTATTACCAATTTTATCACATTTTTTTAATGAGCGCAATCGGAAAGATGTGCAGATCCTCAAGTTCTCTTTGACTTGACAGTAAAACCTGTAACCCCTATAATCTAACATAAAGAATGTTTAATAGTTACATAAATCATACGGAGGAGCACCATGACCTTAGAAGAAGCGCTAAAGAGGATAAAAAAGCCGGATGAGGAAGCAATGATGCAGTGCAGGTGCCGATGGGATAGCATTGCCAAGCCTTTACACAGCCTTGGAAAATTAGAAGACTATCTGATTCAGATAGCGGGCATAACCGGGTCCGGTGTAATTGAACTTAAAAAGAAAGCCCTGGTCGTGATGTGTGCCGACAATGGAGTCGTGGAAGAGGGCGTGACGCAGACCGGGCAGGAAGTTACTGCAATCGTTGCCGAAAATTTTTTGAAGGAGCAGGCTACCGCCAGTATTTTATGCAGTACGGCCGGTGCGGATATTTACCCGGTAGATATTGGGGTTGCAAGTGATGTTCCTATTATAAACAGAAAGATCTCTTATGGTACCGGAAATATAACAAAAGGTCCTGCAATGACAAGGCCGGAAACAATTCGGGCTTTGGAAACCGGGATTCAGATAGTCGGGGAATTGAAGGAGAAAGGCTATTCCATCATTGCCACCGGAGAAATGGGCATTGGGAATACGACTACCGGCAGTGCAGTGTCTGCCGTACTTCTGGGGCTTCCGGTTGAAACAGTTACGGGCAGAGGTGCCGGACTCTCATCAGAGGGACTGGAAAGAAAGATAACTGCAATAAAGAAGGCAATTGAGGTGAATCAGCCGGTGAAGGAGGATGGAATCGATGTACTTTCTAAGGTCGGAGGCCTGGATATTGCAGGAATGACCGGGTTATTTCTGGGTGGTGCCGCTATGGGAGTTCCGATTGTAATAGATGGATTTATCTCGGCCGTTTCGGCTTTGGCAGCTGTTACGATTTGCCCCCTGGCAAGGTTCTATATGCTGCCTTCACATGTCTCCAAAGAACCGGCCGCCCATTTGATCTTAGAGTCTATGCAGATGGAAGCAGCCCTGACCTGTGATATGTGTCTGGGAGAAGGGACCGGAGCGGTTGCTTTATTTCCAATTCTGGATATGGCATGTACCGTATATGATCGTATGAGTACATTTCAGGAAATTGAAGTAGAAGAATATAAGCCTTTAGAATAGAACGAAATCTGCCTGTCAGACAGATAAGAGTGGGCATGAAAAAGACTGGAGTCCGAGAATTATGTTTATACTTGTAACAGGTGGGAGCGGAAGTGGTAAGTCTGCGTTTGCAGAAGATCAGATTCTCCAATTTGGAGACGGTGTAAGAATTTACATTGCTACGATGAAGATCGCTGATGAAGAAAGTAAGCGGCGTATAGAACGGCACCGGAGGATGCGGCAGGATAAATGCTTTGAGACAGTAGAGCAATATGTGAGCATAAAGGATCTGGAAATTCCGGAAGGTTCCATTTTACTTCTGGAATGTATGTCAAATTTAGTTGCAAATGAAATGTATGATGAAAACGGTGCGGGAAGGAATACGGTAAAAGAAATTTTAGAGGGAATTCGCCATTTAAAAAAGAAATCTGCTCATTTCGTGGTGGTGACAAATGAAATTTTTTCAGATGGCCGGGAATATGATAAGGAAACGATGCGTTATCAGAAGTATCTGGGAAGTATCAATCAGGAATTAGCGTTGATGGCAGACCGGGTTGTGGAAGTGGTTTATGGTATACCGGTTTATCTTGAAAACAGATAAGACTTCTACCTCTATAGGTGGTGAGTGAAAGGACAAAAATAATGGATTTCATAAAAGGGTTTTTTATTGCTTTTTCAATGTATTCTAAACTTCCAATGCCCCGGGTAGACTGGACGAAACAAAGTATGAAATACTCTATGTGCTTCTTTCCCCTGGTAGGGGTTGTTATTGGAACTCTGGTACTTTTATGGGATCGTCTTGCCGGAAGCCTTTTATATGGCAGTCCATTATATACGGCAGTATTGGTATTGATCCCGGTTGCGGTAAGCGGCGGTATTCATCTGGATGGTTTGTTAGATACGGCAGACGCATTAAGTTCTTATAAATCAATGGAAGAAAAGCTGGAGATTTTGAAAGATTCTCATGCCGGAGCTTTTGCAATTATCATAGGAATCTGTTACTTTATACTATATTTTGGTTTCTATTCAGAGGTAACTACAGTTTCGCTTCAGATACTGGCAATCGGGTTCGTACTGTCCCGTGCTTTAAGCGGTTTGGCGGTAGTTAGTTTCCGACTGGCTAAGAACACAGGTTTGGCAGCCGCCTTTTCAGATACCGCAGTGAAAAAGATTGTAAGAGTTATTATGGCAATTTATATTCTTATTTGCGGAGCCTTGATGATATGGGTGAATCTGGTTTTGGGACTGGCGGGACTTGTTGGAGCCGCTTTATGTTTTGCCTGGTACAGATTCATGTCATACCGCAAATTCGGGGGGATTACAGGTGACCTGGCAGGGTTTTTTCTGCAGATTTGTGAGCTGGTAATGGCTGGCTGTGTAATTGGGACGGAATTGATCTGCAAGGGAAATGGATTTACTTATTAGGAGGTTTAGAATGATACTAATTGTAGGAGGAGCCTTTCAGGGAAAGAAAGATTATGCGCTGTCTAACTTTGAAATGGAGACAAAAGAGTTCGTAAACGGAGAAAGTTGTGCCTTTAACGATATATTTACCTGCAGAGGGGTTGATCATTTTCATACATATATTCGACGCCTGTTACAAAATGGAATGGAAACAGAAAATCTGGTGAAAGAACTTGGGACACGAAATGAAGATATTGTGATCATTACCGATGAATTGGGGTGCGGAGTTGTACCGGTGAATCCGTTTGATCGGAAATACCGTGAAATTACAGGCCGTATTTGCTGTGCCCTGGCAAAGGAAGCTAAGGAAGTGCATCGGGTGATTTGCGGCATTGGAACGGTGATAAAACATGCTTAAGATTCAATTGATACGCCACACAATGACGAAAGGAAATCTGCTGGGCCGGTATATCGGAAAGACAGATGAACCGTTATGCCAAGAAGGAATTCAACTCTTGTATGGAAAATCATACCAGGCAGCTCAACAGGTCTATGTAAGTCCACTGATGCGGTGTGTACAAACAGCAGATTTGATATTTGAAAACGTACCGCAAAAAGTAGTGGAAAGCCTGCGGGAATGTGATTTTGGTGACTTCGAGAATAAAAATTATAAAGAATTAGAAAAAAATGCGAACTATCAATCGTGGATTGACAGCCATGGAAAAATGCCCTTTCCCGGGGGCGAAAGTCCGGAATATTTTAAGCGCCGGTGCTGCCTTGCATTTTGCGGAATCATAAAAGACGCTTTAAGAAAAGAGTATCGAAACATTGCTATTGTTGCTCATGGCGGAACGATTATGAGCATTATGGAACGCTATGGGAAGCCGGAAGCTTCATTTTATGATTGGCAGGTAAAAAATGCCGGTGGATATTTACTGGAACTGGATGAGGAAAAGTGGATAGCAAAGAAAAAGGTTTATGTAAAAAGCAGTTTATAAAATATTGACTGAAGAATACAACACAGCTGCGAAGGAGGACATATGCTGGAAATTCAAAATTTATCAAAGAAATACAGAAAGGTGTTGGCAGTAGACGATGTAAGCTTTGTAGTACCGGATGGGAAAGTTGGTATTTTACTTGGTCCTAATGGTGCCGGTAAGTCTACGATCATAAAAAGTATTGCCGGTCTTTTACGTTACCAGGGTGGTGTGGGAATTCAGCATATGCAGGCCAAAAGTATGGATGCCAAGAAAATATTTGGTTATGTGCCGGAAATTCCGGCTATGTTTGAAGCGCTGACCGTAGGAGAGCATATAGAATACATCCGCCGTGCATACAAGTCTGATATCACAGAGGAAGAAGTGCAGGAACTGATGGCGCGTTTTGAATTGGACGACAAACTGGATAAGATGGGGAATGAGTTGTCGAAAGGAATGATGCAGAAAGTAAGTATCTGCTGCGCTCTGGCAATCAAGCCTCAGGTGATTTTGTTTGATGAACCGATGATAGGATTGGATCCGAAGGCAATTAAGGAATTAAAACTTATGATAACGGAACTGAGTAATAAGGGAGTTACGGTACTAATCAGTACGCATATGCTGGATATGGTAAAGGAACTCTGGGATGTAATGTTTATCATGGAGAAGGGGAAAATTTTGAGTTCCTTTACCAGAGAAGAAGCCGCTGACAGAGATATTGAAGAGTTGTTTTTCAGTATTACGGGAGGTAAGACATCATGAGCGGGCTGATCTATATATATAAGAGAACGTTTATCAACCGCTTAAAAAAAGCATTACGGAAACCGGTCACTTATGTTTATCTGGCGTTTGGAATAATCTATCTTCTTATGATGTTTTCCGGGTTTGGCACCATGTTCTCAGCCTGGAATCTGGCATCCCCTCAGGGGTTAGTGACGATTCTTTCTGTTTCGGTATTGTTTTTTCTGCCAACCAATATGATCACATATGCCAAGAGAAAAGGCTTATTATTTCTTCCGAGTGATGTACATTTTGTGTTTACCAGTCCGGTACAGCCAAAATTGGTATTGCTTTATGTACAGGTGAAACAGTTTTTAATTTCATTTCTGGTCAGCGGCTTATTTACCTGGGTAGGCGTGAGCTATTTTAAAATAGCAGTATGGAAAATGATATTATATTTTCTGTTATCTTTTATAGTAGAAAATGTGCTTGAAACCAGCTTGATGATATTTCTTTATGGAAATGAACGCTTTTCGGAAAAAACCGTTAAGGCTATGTGCAAATCACTCTATCTAATGATAGGTGTGCTTGTTTTATTTGCCGGATATTTATATTTTGTTCAGGAGAAGTCTTTCACGGCAGTTGAAGTATTTCTGAATCATCCTTTTGTACAGTGTGTACCGATACTGGGTTGGAATATTGCATTCATCCGGCTGTTAATCCTGGAACCGACCACGCTAAATGTTATTTGCACCGTTCTTTATTGCCTCAGCGCCGCAGGATTTTTAATAACAGTGGTTAAAATGAAATGTACCGGTGATTATTATGAAGATGCAATGAAATTTGCAGACGATTATCAGGAGGCCAGAAACAAGCAGAAAAAAGGGGAAACGACCTTTCGTATCGGGCGTATGAAAAAGTTCAAAAAAGCATCGGTTACTTACAAAGGCAGTTATGCAAAAGCAATTTTTTACAGGCAGTTGCTGGAGTATAAGAAACAGAGATTTTTTATCTTCGGATCCAGTACCATTGTTTGTCTGATCGCCAGTATAGTAATCGCTTATGCCGTATATCAAACGCCGGATATGAATACCGGAATGATGAAGTATTTTTTACTCCCCGGTGCAGGTGCCTATATCACCTTTATGTTCAGTGGTTATTTAACCAGATGGTCTAAAGAACTGGAAAATCCATATACGTTTTTGATACCGGATACACCGCTTAGAAAACTTATGTATTCGACTCTGATTGAACATATCCGTTCTCTGATTGATGGTTGTGTTTTGGTAATTCCTGCTGCTGTCTTTATGGGGCTTCCGCTCCTTAATATTATTTTGGCTATATTTCTTTACATGTGCCTGCAGGCAAACAAATTATATTTTTCGGTGTTGAGCGAAGCAGTTCTGGGCGATGTGCTGGGTAATACAGGCAAGACCATATTAAGGATGGCAGGTCAGATGCTTATGATAACACTTGCTGTTATTGTAGCAGCAGCCGTCAGTATATTTTCGAATATTACATGGGGATTCCTGGCAATGTGTATCTATGCCTTAGTAGTGACGGCATTCGTAGCAGTAGGAGGATCTACTGCATTTTCAAAAATGGAGGTGTCTTAGAAGATGATCGCTTATGTGAGGGGAGAAGTAGTAGAAGTCCATGAAAACAGGGTGCTTTTGGATGTGAATGATATGGGCTATCAGATATTCATCTCATCCAGAGAGGCAGCAGTTATGCCGCATGTTGGAGAACAGGTTCGGATACACACCTATTTGCATGTGAAAGAAGATGCCATGCAGCTTTACGGCTTTTTAACAAGAGATGATTTAACTATTTTCAAATTACTGCTTGGGGTCAACGGTATCGGTCCTAAAGCTGCGTTAGGTATTTTATCGGCACTGTCAGCAGATGAACTGCGGTTTGCCGTGCTCAGCGATGATATAAAAAGCATTTCAAAAGCACCGGGCGTCGGGCGTAAGACCGCTCAAAAACTGATCCTGGAGCTGAAAGACAAACTGAGTCTGGAAGATGTAATCCATACGCATACCCCGTATACAGGAAATGAACCTGTCAATGCTTCCGGTATGTCCGACGGAAAAAGTGAAGCAGTTCAGGCATTGACTGCACTTGGTTATTCCAGTTCCGATGCATTAAGAGCAGTAAAGCAGGCTGAGATAACAGAGGATATGAGCACGGAAGATATTCTGAAAGCAGCATTAAAAAAACTTACATTTTTATAATTCATAGGAGAAGGCATGGGAAAACGAATCATAACAACGGATTCAACAGAAGAAGATATTAAGATTGAATCCAACCTGCGCCCGCTCACATTAAATGAATATGTGGGACAGGAAAAAGCAAAAAATAATTTAAAAATATACATTCAGGCTGCGCGGCAGAGAGGTGATGCTTTGGATCACGTGCTGTTCTACGGACCGCCCGGACTTGGAAAAACCACATTGGCAGGAATCATTGCCCATGAGATGCAGGTAAACATAAAAATCACCTCAGGCCCCGCCATTGAGAAGCCGGGAGAAATGGCGGCAATATTGAATAATCTTCAGGAAGGAGACTTGCTTTTTGTCGACGAAATACATCGTCTAAACAGACAGGTAGAGGAAGTTCTGTATCCGGCCATGGAAGATTATGCCATTGACATTATGATTGGAAAAGGGGCCGCCGCCAGGTCTATCAGGCTGGATCTGCCCAAGTTTACATTGGTGGGCGCCACCACCAGAGCAGGACTTCTGACAGCGCCATTGCGTGACCGTTTTGGAGTCGTTCATCATTTAGAATTCTATACGGAAGAAGAATTAAAGATTATTATCATACGATCCGCCGGCGTATTGAATGTAAAGATAGATGAAAAAGGGGCTTCTGAGATTGCAAAACGTTCCAGAGGGACACCGCGTCTTGCCAATCGGCTGTTAAAGAGGGTACGTGATTTCGCACAGGTTAAATACGATGGTAATATAACGGAGGAAGTAGCCAAATTCGCTCTGGACCTGCTGGAAGTAGATAAATATGGACTGGATCAGACAGACAGAAATATTCTAATTATCATGATCGAAAAGTTTAGCGGGGGACCGGTGGGATTGGATACACTGGCAGCCGCTGTCGGGGAGGATTCCGGTACAATTGAAGAGGTCTATGAGCCATATTTGATTAAAAACGGATTTCTCAGCCGAACACCAAGAGGACGCATAGTAACAGATAGGACTTATCATCATTTAGGTCTTTAAGAACGAGGACGCTGCTGTGGAATGAGAGGTGCTTTTCGCAAACCCAGGCAACGTACCTGACGAACGCCACCGCTAACTCCGACCAACGACGCTCCGGATAGCCGTCGCGCCGGGTCTTCGTAAGCAGTGGATTTCATCAGGTACTAAAATCGCCCTCTAAATGTTTGCGAAAAGCACCTCTCATTCCACAGCGGCTGGTCTTTGGCGGTTTGTAAGTTTGAAAAAGCATGGCTTGCCTGCGTTTACGTAGGCTGTCCCTTGCCCTCCTGCCGCGTCCCCCTATAAACACCCACCTTGCACTTTTAAAATATGCACCCGCATTAAATAAATAGGTTGTAATTCCAGGGAATTTGTTTATAATAGAAATAGAAACCAAAGAAAGGAAAACAGTCCATGTCATCAAAAAACAAAACGGAAGTCCTGATTGGCGGAAATATCATTACCTTGGGCGGATATGAAAGTGAAGAATATCTGCAGAAGGTTGCTACATATATCAATAATAAAATTGTTGAATTTAAAAAAGTAGAAGGTTATAACCATCAATCAAAAGAAAACAGAAGCCTGCTTTTGGAATTAAATATTGCAGATGACTATTTTAAAGCAAAAAAACAGGTAGAGATGGTAGAAGAAGAGCTGGCTGAAAAAGATAAGGAACTGTATGATTTAAAACATGAACTTATCGAATCACAAATCAAACTGGAATCAGCGGAAAAGACACTTTTAGATATGCAGAGGGAATCTACGGAATTCCAGAAACGCATTGTAAAATTGGAAACGGAATTGGATAAAGTAAATAGGAAATAGGCACGAAGAAATAATGTACGGAAAAAGCGGCCGGATATGATAAGGCCGCTTTTTCTGGTTTATTACTTTTTCTAATTTATTTATAGAGGGTTTAAAAAAGCGGGGTAGAGAAATGAAGGTAGAATTATTAGCTCCTGCCGGGTCATTTGAAAGCTTAAGGGCAGCAGTAAATGCCGGTGCCGACGCTGTCTATATTGGCGGCACCCATTTTGGCGCAAGAGCTTACGCAGACAATTTGAGTACCCAGAAGATGTTGGAAGCAATTGATTACTGCCACATTCATGGAAGAAAATTGTATCTGACGGTAAATACATTGCTGAAAGAAAATGAACTGACAGAAGTTCTTTACGATTACCTGTTTCCTTTTTATGAAAGTGGACTGGATGCCGTGATTGTGCAGGATACAGGTGTGCTTTCTTACATAAGGGAGGCATTTCCGGATCTGGAGATTCATGCAAGCACGCAGATGACAGTAACTTCTGCAAAAGGCAGCCTTTTTTTAAAGAATCTCGGTGTATCCAGGGTCGTAGCTGCTAGAGAATTATCCCTTTTGGAAATAGCAGAGATCAAAAAATCAGTGGATATTGAATTGGAGAGCTTTGTTCACGGTGCACTCTGTTACTGTTATTCCGGGCAATGCCTGTATAGCAGCCTGATTGGAGGACGCAGCGGTAACCGGGGGAGATGTGCACAACCATGTCGCCTGCCTTATGATTTATCGGAGAACAAACAAAGATTAAATTCCCCGAAAGAGCGTTATTTACTGAACACAAAGGATATTTGTACCCTGAATATCCTTCCGGATATCATTCAGGCAGGAGTCTGTTCGCTTAAAATAGAAGGCAGGATGAAACGTCCGGAATATACAGCAGGAGTCGTAAGTATCTACCGGAAATATATCGATAAATATATACAAAACGGAAAAAAACAATATCGGGTAGCAGATAAAGACATTCAGATACTTCTGGATCTATATAACAGAGGTGGTTTCACCAACGGATATTACAAATTGCGAAACGGCAGAGAAATGATTGCTTTAGACCAGCCGGGTCACAGGGGAATTCCGGCAGTAAAAATACAAAGAGTCCAAAAGGGAAGTCTGCATTTACAAACTCTAGTGGATCTTTATAAAAACGATGCACTGGATGTGGATGAATTCGTACCGGGAAAGCGTAAAGAGCTGTTGGTACCGGATGATATCAATATTAATAACGTTTTTCGCATAGATGGTGTGCCTGGAAACGTTATTAGACCGGGGCAGATTCTCTACCGAACCCGATGTGACAAAATCCTTTCGCAGTTGCGTAAAGATTTTATACAAAATGACATAAAAGAAAAAATTAATGGGAAATTAATAATTTCTTTACACAAACCTGCTATACTCAATATATTTACGGGAATATTCTGTGTACAGGCAGAAGGTGATATCTCAAAACCTGCGTTGAAACAGCCACTGACGATTGAAGTTGTGAAGAAACAACTGTTAAAGACGGGAGACACTCCATTTATATTTGAATCGCTGGATATCGAAATAGAAGATTCCTGTTTTTTACCTCTGCAAAGCTTGAATGAACTGCGCAGAAGTGCACTGAAAATGTTAGAGGAGAAAATCTTGCTGTCCGGGAAAAGACAGGCGGCAAGTCAAAAGCCGGCGATTTGTATGGGGGAACCAAAAACATTCAAAGAGCATGCTTATACGCTGCAGGTTTCTGTTGAAAATATAAGTCTGTTGGATGAATTGCTGAAGTTTCCGGAAATATATGGTATTTATATCGATTGCAGCGCTCTCGTACTGCCACTTGAAAGAAAACAGGTAGAACTATGTGTTCAGCGCTGCCATAAGAATAAAAAGAAATGTTATTATATAATGCCTCACATACTGCGGAGCAGTTCCATCAGAAAATATGAAGAATCGGCAGAATTACTACAGATGTTTGATGGCGTTTTGGTGAAAAATTTTGATACCATTCAGTTTTTGCAGGATATTCATTATAATAAAGATAAGATTTTAGATCATAATATGTATACGTACAATCGCAGTGCAAGGCAGTTTTGGGATAAGAGGGGAATTGTTTATGATACTGCACCCTTAGAATTAAATTTCAGAGAATTGGAATTGCGTTCCTGCAAAAACAGCGAAGTAGTGATTTATGGATATCTTCCAATGATGGTTTCCGCACAATGCCTGCAAAAGACAACGAAAGGCTGCACCGGTATATCAAAGCGGATGAATCTGACGGATAGAAAAGGGGCAATTTCCCCAGTAAAAAACAACTGCAGTTTATGTTATAATACGATCTATAATTCCATACCGTTAGTTCTTATGGATCAAAAAGAAGAAATTGACCGTCTGCAGCCGAAATATATAAGGCTTAGTTTTACCATAGAACCGGTAGAAAAAGCCATGGAAATCACGAAGAAATTTATTAAAAAATTTGTATCAAATTGCAGCATAGAAAATGATTTTGATTCTTTTACCAGAGGGCATTTCAAAAGAGGAATAGAGTAGGTGAAAAATTGGTAAAATTAATAATTGAACTATCCAGATACGTTATTTTGGTTTTAATTTCTATCTATACATTACAAAGCTATATGGTTTATATAAAACGGAGTGAGGATGCATTGAGATTTCTATATCTTCGTCAGAATGTAATTATGTTTTGTCTTCATTTTGTTGCATTTATGGTGTTGTATTTGAAGATGGAAGAGCCGCAGCTTCTGTATTTTTATGGCGCTCAGGTAATTTATCTGGCGGCAGCACTTATATTTTTCAGGAATTTTTATCCAAAAGCATCTAAATTAATTATCAACAATATGTGTATGCTGATTACGATAGGATTTATTATGCTCACCCGCTTGTCCTATGACCAGTCTCTCAATCAGTTTAAGCTCCTGGTCGCAGCCACTGTCATCGCCCTCATTATACCGGTATTGATCCGTAAGTTACGTTTTATTGCAAAATGGGAATGGTTTTATGCAGTGCTTGGAATCGGAATTCTGGGAGTGGTAGCTGTAACGGGGTTGACCACTTATGGTGCCAGGATTACACTGTCGGTGGGCGGGTTTACCTTTCAGCCGTCCGAGTTTGTGAAAATATTGTTTGTATTTTTCGTTGCCGGAATGCTTGCAAAATCTACCCGGTTTAAGCATGTGGTAGTAACCACCATACTGGCAGCAATTCACGTACTGATCCTGGTGGTCTCTACGGACCTGGGAAGTGCGCTGATCTATTTTATTACTTATCTGATCATGCTGTATGTGGCAACCAGAGATTTCCGATATTTAGGAGCAGGCGTTCTATGTGGTGTGATAGCGGCGGTTGCAGCTTTTTATCTGTTTAGTCATGTTCAGGTGCGTGTTGCAGTATGGCAAGATCCGTTCAGTGTTTATGAAGGCAGCGGATATCAGATCGCACAGGCGCTTTTTTCCATTGGAGCAGGTGGCTGGCTGGGAACAGGGCTCTTTCAGGGCTCCCCCGGTGCCATTCCTTTCGTAGCCCAGGATTTTATGTTTGCAGCTGTCGTAGAAGAACTTGGAGGCGTATTTGGTATCTGTCTGATTTTGATTTGCATGAGCTGTTTTATAACATTCGTGAATATTGCCATGAAAATGACAAATGATTTCTACCGGTATGTGGCCCTTGGACTTGGCTGCATGTATGCGGTACAGGTATTTTTAACAATTGGAGGAGCTATGAAAATGATACCAATGACCGGTGTCACGCTTCCATTCATCAGTTCGGGCGGAAGTTCTATAATTAGTACAATGATCGTATTTTCTATTATACAGGGACTATATATATTAAGAGAAGATGAGGACAAACATATTGAAGAAGAATTATACTACGGATGATATTGAAATCGACGAGATACCTTTAGAAGAAAAAAAGAAAATCCGGAAAGCTTCAAAAAAAGCAAAAATACCCCAACAGCAAGAGCCTCCCATGGACCGCAAAACAAAAAACAGAGAATTAGTAGGTGTTAGTTATTTTATTGTTACGATGTTTCTCTCTCTTGCAGTCTATTTGGTTTATTTTAATTTTACCAAAACAGAGAATATCAATTCTATTACCTATAATACCAAACAGGAGTCCAAAGAAAAGCAGATTATCCGGGGGCATATCTATTCTATAGATGGAGAAATACTGGCAGGTACAAACGTGAATGCGGAGGATGGAAGTGAAACAAGAGTATATCCTTTAAACAATATCTTTTCACATGTAGTTGGCTATGCAAGCAATGGAAAATCCGGTGTGGAGGCAACTTCAGGTTATGATTTACTGTCCTCCCATGCTTCTATATTAGATCAATTAGAAAATGAAGATGAGGATATAAAGGTAAGAGGGGACAGTGTTGTACTTACACTGGATTCAAAACTGCAAAGAGCTGTTTATGATGCCCTGGGAGACTATAAAGGTGCAATTGTCGTAATGGAACCAAGCACCGGAAAGATACTGGCAATGGTATCGAAACCAGATTTCAATCCAAATACAATCAATGAGGATTGGGATGCCCTGATTTCCGATACTACCAACAGCTCACTGTTTAACCGGGCAGCACAAGGACAGTATCCTCCCGGCTCCACATTCAAAATATTGACCACACTGGCCTATATGCGCCAGCATCCCGATGACTATATGAACTATTCCTATACCTGTCAGGGAAGTATTTCCAGAGAAGATGTTACGATCACCTGTTATGGAGGCTCCGTACATGGAACGGTGAATCTGGAGGAAGCATTTACCCATTCCTGTAATGGCGCATTTGCAAACATTGGTATGGAATTGGATAACAGTTCATTTATTTCACTGTGTGAAGACTTTTCATTTAATAGTGAACTGCCGATTGATATGGCTTCCAGCAAGAGTCTCTTCCGTCTGGATGCCAACGCTTCTTATGGTGAAGAAATGATGACCGCCATCGGACAGGGTGATACGCTGGTTTCACCATTGGAAATGGCAATGATTACTTCTGCCATGGCTAATGGGGGAATTATGATGAAACCGTATTATGTGGATCATATAGAAACCTACGATGGAGCTTCAGTAAAACAGTATAAACCTTCTAAATATAAAGAGGTGATGACGGCCGAAGAAGCTGCAGTAATCTCTGATTTGATGACTAAAACGGTAGAATCAGGAACTGCATCCGCTTTGAGCGGGTTTGGTTATACGGTAGCCGGGAAGACAGGTTCTGCGGAATTTGAGATAAATGAAAACTATAAAGGGACACATTCCTGGTTTGTTGGATTTTCAAATGTAAATAATCCTGATATTGTGATCAGCGTCATTGCGGAAGAAGGCGGTTCAGGAAGTTCGGTTGCAGTTCCGATTGCACAGAAAGTGTTTGATGCTTACTATAATGGGTATTAGACTAAATAAATTTCAAAAAAAAGGGTGATATTGCAACATGGTGGAAGCCAGGCTCATCCGATATCGGTGGCTACGGCGATTGATGACAACGTCGCAGATGGAAATTTAGACAAGCGAAACGTATAGTTAATTACGTAGGCTGTCCCTTGCCCTCCTGCCGCGTCCCTCCCTGTAAATACTGACCCTGCACTTTTTAAAATTTTTGAAATATGTACCCTTCAAAAGTTTTGGGCTTGCATGATTTTAAAAAAAGAGTTATACTAAGACCAGTCTAAGGTGGCACAACGCATCAGGAGGAATTGCAATGATAGAAGCAACGAGCTGTGGCGGTGTGGTAATATTTCGCGGTAAAATACTGCTTTTGTATAAAAGTTACAAAAACAAATACGAAGGCTGGGTTTTACCAAAGGGAACTGTAGAGGCTGGTGAGGATTACAAAGGCACGGCTGCAAGAGAAGTTTTGGAAGAGGCAGGTGTAAAGACATCGATAATTAAATATATTGGAAAGAGCCAATATACATTCAATGTTCCGGAAGATTCGGTAACAAAAGATGTTCATTGGTATTTGATGATGTCAGATAGCTATTACAGTAAACCACAACGTGAAGAGTACTTCGTGGACTCTGGTTACTATAAATTTCACGAAGCTTATCATTTATTAAAGTTTTCCAATGAGAAAACGATTTTAGAGAAAGCTTATAGTGAATATTTGGAACTGAAAAAGAAGAATCTCTGGGGGAACCGCAAGTATTTATCTTAAAAAAGAAATGGATATGTCTCTTATGCATATCCTTTCTTAACTTTATAGGAAAAATCGAATGTATTTTAAGTTTTTATTAATTTTATGGGAAATAAGTGTATTATTCTACCAAATTTGGTAAAATATAAAATAATTACAACTGATGATGTATATTAGGTTGGGAAATGAAAAAATGAACTGGTATTCAGGATTATATGTGAGTGAAAGCGCAAAGAGAAAGCAAAAAAAAATCATCCGAAAACTGAAGACGAATGCCGGGATGCCGGATGTTTATTTAATTACATTTGCATCTAATGGGGTGGATTTGTTTGACATTATATCTTCTGCTTATTTGCAGCAGAAGGCTGTACGGCGGAATTTGCCTATGATTTTAGGAATTGCCTGCGGATATGAAGAAGCAGTGGAGCTGATGGCGCTGATTGTTCAGGAAACTATTCAAAATACCGGGAGTGTTAATGTAAGACAGTATCTGGCTGAGAAAGTGATAAAAGAAAGAAAATGACAGGTGTAAGTATATGCTACATATCTTTTTGATTATACTAAAAATTATCGGTATCATTTTAGCGGTGCTGTTACTCCTGCTGTTGCTTGGCATACTGCTGGTACTTTTTGTACCGCTCCGATACCGTGTTACGGTAAAAAAGGGAGACGAGGGCATATATGGTTGTGGAAAAATCAGCTGGTTATTGAATATCATTGCTATTGCAGCTGAATACCGGGATGGAAAGCTGGCGGTGAAGCTGAAAATATTTGGAATTCCAAAAGCCTTCCAACCGGCAGATCATAAACGAAAAAAACCAGTAAAAGCAGATATTGCAGAAACGGTTCCCCCCAAAAAAGAAATTATTATGGAAGAAAAAAAAGTAACGCCACCCCGGGAACCTGTGGCAATAGAAAAGAGAACTAAGAAGTGGGAGCAATTCCGGCATAAATGCAGGGCATTCTGGGAAAAGATAAAAGAGATATGGAAGAAAATAAGAAATATTCCCCAAAAAATATGTAAATGCCTGCAGAAGTTTTTGAAATTCAAATTAAGAATTCAAAAAATCTGGGTTCTTTTAAGAGAAGATGGCATGAAATTACTGAAATTATATAAAGGATATCTCTTTTATTTATGGAAACATCTAAGACCCCGTAAGATTTCAGGTTCTCTTCATTATGGGTTTGAAGACCCGTCCATAACCGGGCAGCTAACCGGAGTAATCTATATTCTGCTTCCTGTAAGCTGCAGGAGTGTTCAGATTTTGCCGGATTTTGGACATACAGTATTAGAAGGAAATTTGGCTATGAAAGGGCATATCCGCTGCGTCCACTTATTGCGCATTGGATGGAAAGTATTTAGAGATAAAGACTTGAGACGATTTATAGGAAAGTTCAAATCATAAATACCAAAAGAGAGATTGATAAATCATATAAATTAATCACAATGATAAAAACAATAATTAACAATAATAAAAACAATAATAAGGAGGAAACAAAATGGCTTCTGATAATAATTTTCAAACAACCGTAGATTCCCTTTTTAAAGGTATGGACAGCTTTATCACATCAAAAACCGTAGTGGGTGATGCCATTGCCATTGGAGATACCATTATACTGCCATTGGTTGACGTTACCTTTGGGGTAATGGCAAGTGCCAAATCTGAGGATAAGAAAAATGGCGGCGGCGGCGGATTGGGCGGCAAAATGACTCCAAGCGCTGTACTTGTGATTTGTGATGGAACTACAAAACTGGTTAACATAAAGCATCAGGACGGACTAACCAAGATATTAGATATGGTGCCTGATTTAGTAAGCCGGTTTACAGGCAGAGACTCTGCCGGACCGAGTGCAGAAGATATTGAGCAGGCAATGAATGAAGAGTATAATTATGAAGAAGATCCACTTATGGAATAAAGTATAAACAGATAGAATCTATAAAGTACGGTTTTAGTAGTAAAAGCCGTACTTTTGCATATAATGAATAAAAGAAGCTTTGGAGTGGATATGCGACGCATTATTGGATACTCAATGTTTTGTATCGGAATAGGAATGCTGATAGAATTTTTTATTAGAAATGCTCTCTTATCCGTTTTTATTATATTCATTTTATTATTGGCAGGATACAATCTGTTCTGTTGCAGATAATATCTTTATGGAAAAATTTCCTATAAAGTAAAAAAGACGGTGGAAACAAAGTTTCCTCCGTCTTGACTGTCTTGAATTCCTAAGCTCTTTCAACTTTTCCGGATTTTAAACAAGAAGTACATACATACATCTTCTTAGCCGCTCCGTTAACTTTAACTTTTACAGATTTTATGTTTGCTTTCCACATTTTATTCGATCTTCTATGGGAATGGCTTACACGGTTACCGAAATGAGCACCTTTATCACATATAGCACATCTGGCCATAATTGCACCTCCTCAAATTATTTTAATCCATCTAAATATAGATTTACAACACTAAATATTCTATCAGATGGCAGTCTGTTTTGCAAGTAAAAAAAGAAAAAAGATGAAAAATAAAAATAAATATTTGATTTTATAACGAAACAGAGTATAATCATAAATAATAGTGTCAAAAAACATAAATAATAAATTGGGAGGTATCGGTATGAAGGGACGTATGGATACAGAATTAGGTTCTATTTTGATTGATACGGATGTAATTGCGACCTATGCAGGCAGCGTTGCCGTTGAATGTTTTGGCATCGTAGGAATGGCTGCTGTAAATATGAAAGATGGATTAGTGAAATTACTGAAAAAAGAAAGCCTGAAGCATGGAATCAGCGTCAACATAGAGGAGAATAAAATTTCTCTTGATTTTCATGTGATTGTATCTTATGGTGTAAGTATTTCAGCAGTTGCAGAGAACTTAATCAGCAATGTGCAATATAAGGTGGAAGAATTTACGGGAATGGAAATTAAAAAAATCAATATTTACGTAGAAGGCGTAAGAACGATAGATTAAGGAGGAACAAGTTGTGGAGACGAATACGATAAATGCCGGACTGTGCGCAAAAATGTTTTTAGCCGGAGCCAAAAATCTGGAATCGAAGAAGGAATGGATTAATGAATTGAATGTATTTCCGGTTCCGGACGGCGATACCGGAACAAATATGACATTGACCGTTATGGCAGCCGCCAAAGAAGTAGCGGCACTTAACAATCCGCAGATGGAGGTACTGGCACGAGCCATTTCATCCGGTTCGTTAAGAGGCGCAAGAGGAAACTCCGGCGTTATACTTTCTCAGTTGTTCCGTGGGTTTACAAAGGGAATTAAATACTATGATACCATTGATACGATGATCCTGGCTTTGGCTGCGCAAAAAGCAGTTGAGACGGCATATAAAGCAGTTATGAAGCCAAAGGAAGGCACTATATTGACCGTGGCGAGAGGAGTTGCGGACAAAGCAATGGAACTGGCCGAAAATGGCACAAAAATGAATGAACTACTAAGACAGGTAATCGAACATGCGGAATACGTCCTGTCGCAGACGCCGGAAATGCTCCCGGTTCTGAAAGAAGCAGGGGTGGTTGACTCCGGCGGCCAGGGTTTGGTGGAAGTATTAAAAGGAGCTTATGATGCATATTTAGGCAAGGAAATTGATTATAGCATTGAAGGCGACAGGACGGCTTCCGTGACAGGCAGTATAACTTCGACATCAATAGGAGCCGATATCAAATTTGGCTATTGCACGGAATTTTTGATTATGACTGAGAAACCGTTTATCGAAAAAACAGAGTTGAAATTCAAAGAGTTCCTCGGTTCTATCGGCGATTCCATAGTAGTCGTTTCTGATGATGGTATTGTTAAGGTTCATGTACATACCAATGATCCCGGTAAAGCAATATCAAAAGCATTGACCTATGGCTCCCTGTCAAAGATGAAGATCGACAATATGCGTGAAGAGCATCAGGAAAAGCTTATTAAAGATGCGGGGAAAGCGGCTGCAATGCAGGTAAATACTAAGATTCCCAAAAAAGATGTGGGTTTTATATCTGTATCCATAGGTGACGGTATCGGTGAAATCTTTAAAGGGCTTGGTATTGATTATCTGATAGAAGGCGGTCAGACCATGAATCCAAGCACCGAAGATATGCTGAATGCGATTGAAAAAGTAAATGCCGATACTATATTTATTTTTCCAAACAATAAAAATGTGATTCTGGCAGCCAATCAGGCACAGGCACTTACAAAGGATAAGAACATCATTGTAATTCCAACCAAAACAGTGCCTCAGGGCATTGCCGCAATTATCAACTACAATATGGAATTGACACCTGAGGATAATGAGGCTTCCATGCTGGAAGAAATCAAACATATTAAAACAGGTCAGATCACTTATGCGGTAAGAGATACACGCATTGATGATAAAGAAATCAAAGAAGGGGACATCATGGGAATCGGTGATCGTGCGATTCTCAGCGTAGGTAAAGAAATACAAAAAGTTGCATTGGAAACGATTGATTTGATGATTGATAATGATTCGGAATTGATCAGTGTCTATTATGGCAATGAAATAGATGAGGAAGAGGCTAATGCCCTTGGCGATGAACTGAACAAAAAGTATTCCTTCTGTGATGTAGAAGTATATTCCGGTGAACAGCCGATTTACTATTACTTGCTATCAGTGGAGTAGGAGAGATTTATGAATGAGTCATCGGCTCTTGATATTTTAAAAGGTATTGGAGAGAAGACTAAATTAATATTTGAACGTGCGGGCATTTATGATATTGGAGACTTGCTTGCATATTACCCGAGAAATTATGAAACATTAGGAGAAATTACAGAAATAGCAGGTATCTGTGAAAATGAAATAGCTGCTGTCTATGGAACGATCGTACAGAATATGACGGTAAAACGCGTGAAGCAGCTGCAGATCACTGCAACTCAGGTCAGAGATAGTTCCGGAGTGCTTAATCTGACCTGGTATCATATGCCCTATCTGAAAAATACATTGAAGCGAGGCGGACGGTATGTATTCCGCGGAAGAATCGTGAAGAAAAAACAGCAGCTATATATGGAGCAGCCTGCTGTTTTTGATGTTCAGACTTACGAATCCATGAGAAATACCCTGCAGCCCATATATACGCTGAGAGAGGGAATGACCAATAAAATAATCTCTAAGGCGGTGCATCAGGCACTTGAACAATTAGATTTGTCAAAGGAATATCTGCCGGAAGAAATACGCAGAGAATGGAATCTGGCAGAATATAATTTTTCTCTTGAGCAGATTCACTTCCCCAAGGATATGCATAATTTGATACTGGCTAGAAACCGTCTCGTATTTGACGAATTTTTATTATTTATCCTGGCCCTGCGCTCCCTTAAAAGCAATCGTCAGGCGGTATATCACTCTTTCCATATCTATGAACAGGATATGATCGGCGATGTAATCAAACATTTAGGATTTTCTTTAACAAAATCTCAGATGCGGGTCTTAAAAGAGATCGAACATGACCTGACCGGTCCGCGCATTATGGCAAGGCTTATTCAAGGTGATGTAGGATCCGGAAAAACGATTCTCGCTGTTCTTGCATTGCTCCTGGTTGCAGCAAACGGTTACCAGGGGGCTATGATGGTGCCTACGGAAATACTGGCACAACAGCATTTTGAATCGGTTAGAAGTCTTTTAGAGGAGCAGCATCTGGATTTCAAAGCGGTGCTGTTAACCGGATCGATGTCTGCAAAAGAAAAACGGCAGGCATATACTTTTATAGAATCTGGGGAAGCTGATATTATTATCGGAACCCATGCAATGATACAGGAAAATGTCCGGTATGCTGCCCTGGCATTGGTTATTACAGATGAACAGCATCGGTTTGGAGTGAAACAGAGGGAGTCTCTGGAAACAAAAGGCGGTATGCCTCATACTCTTGTCATGAGCGCTACCCCAATTCCCAGAACACTGGCAGTGATTTTGTACGGAGATTTAGATATTTCGGTAATTGATGAACTACCGGCAAACCGCCTTCCAATCAAAAATTGTGTGGTCGGTATTTCTTACCGCAAAAAAGCATATGAATTCATACATCGAGAGATTACACGGGGGCGGCAGGCATATGTAATCTGTCCGATGGTCGAAGAGAGCGAGCATATAGAAGCTGAAAATGTATTGGAATATACAAATCAGCTAAGAAATCATATGCCCAAAAACATTACGGTTGAATATCTGCATGGAAAAATGAATGCAAAAGAGAAAAATATGGTTATGCAGAAGTTTCTGAAGAATAAGATTCAGGTATTAGTTTCTACTACAGTAGTAGAAGTAGGGGTCAATGTGCCGAATGCCACCATCATGATGATCGAAAATTCGGAACGTTTTGGGCTTGCTCAGCTTCACCAGCTAAGAGGGCGTGTAGGACGTGGCAGCCACCAGTCTTACTGTATTATGGTACATACCTCTGATAACCAGAAAATCCGGGAGCGTTTGGAAATAATGAACCGGTCTAATGATGGTTTTTATATTGCCGGAGAGGATTTGAAGCTGCGCGGTCCGGGAGACTTATTTGGTATCCGTCAAAGCGGTGGTCTGGAATTTAAGATTGGTGATGTTTTTCAGGATGCAAAGATTTTACAGGCGGCCAGTACTGCGGCAGAAAAACTATTGTGGAATAATGAGATTCCGGAAAATGGAAAGTATATAGAATTAAAGAGACGTCTGGAACGTTATTTGCATCAGGATATGGGGAAATTAAATTTATAGTTGATATTTTCCAATAGATGGTATATTATGTGTGTTGTATATTATTTAGATTCATATAGTTTACGAGGAGGAAAAAACTATGAAATCAGAAAAAGTGACTGCAAAAGAGACTAAAACCGCTAAAGAGACGAGACCTGTCAAAGAGACGAAGCCTGCTATAAAGCAAGAGCCTGCGAAAGCTGCTGCTCAAAAAGAGCCTGCGAAAACTGCTGCTCAAAAAGCACCTGCAAAGAAAGCACCTGCAAAGAAGCAGGAGATAAAAGAGACTGTTTATCTTCAATTTCTGGGAAAAGAGCTAAACAAAGAGGACATTATTAAAAAAGTAAAAGAGAATTGGACAAAAGTACTGAAGAACAAAGTTGGAGATATAAAATCGATCACGCTTTACTTAAAGCCGGAAGAAAATGCTGCATACTTTGTAATTAACGGTGAAATAACAGGAAGTGTAGATTTGTAAGTTATTTACATATGATACAGTAGCACTAAGACAGGTATTTTCGGATGCCTGTTTTTTGTATTATTTTTATTAAATTCAAACTGACAGATTGAGTGAAAACAGGACGCTTAAAACTTATTGTTATAATTTGTAAGTATTTGAAACAATTACTAGTTTATAAATTTGAATTTCTCATATACTAGAATTGCAACCAAAAAGTTGTAAAGAAGAAAATGAAAAAAGAAAATGTTTCAAAAGGAGGCGTTAATTATGGCAAGCAGATCTTCAAACAGAGCAGCAGTACCAGAAGCAAAAGGAGCACTTGACAGATTCAAAATGGAAGTAGCCAGTGAATTGGGAGTACCTTTAACTGACGGTTATAATGGTAATTTAACTTCTAAACAGAATGGTTCTGTTGGTGGTTATATGGTTAAAAAGATGATTGAAGCTCAGGAAAGACAGATGTCTTCAGGTTCCGGTTCTTCTACACCGCAGATCTAGTATAACATCTTTAGGTAAAGTAAAGAAGGCAAAATGAAAAATAGGAGTCCTAAAATTATTTTGGGGCTCCTGTTTTTGTTCTAAATGACTATCAGGTTTATCTAATTTAATTGTATTATACACGATTCTACAAAAATTAAGCAATGAACGAAAAAACATTTTGCATTTCCCCCATTTATGATATAATGGAGCCATTGAGATTGTCAAAATATAAGATGATTGGTCTAATAACGTGGACCGGGAATGGAGATTAAAGCTATGAGCATAACAGATATCAATCATTTGTTTATGTTTATCGGAGGGTTGGGAATGTTTTTGTTCGGTATGCACAGCATGTCGGATGGCATTCAAAAATTTGCCGGAAATAAGATGCAGGAGTTAATGGGGATATTAACAAACAGCCGTTTTATTGCGGTTATTGTGGGGGCATTAATTACTGCTCTTATACAGAGCAGCGGTGCGACCACCGTAATGATTATTGGATTTGTAAATGCCGGAATTATGAGTCTGACACAGGCCGTAGGGGTTATTATGGGCGCAAATATCGGCACTTGTATTACCGCCTGGATCGTATCTCTCGGTCAGGTAGGAGATAGTTTTCAGGCTATATCCCCTTCCTTATATGCGCCGCTCATGGTCGGAATCGGAGCATTTTTTATAATGTTTTCTAAGAAAATAAAAAGAAAAACATTTGGAGAGATATTCATTGGACTGGGACTTTTATTCATTGGTCTGGATTTTATGAAAGATGCGGCTTCGAGTTACACAGATCTTCCGATTTTCACGCAAGCCTTTGCTCTTTTTGGCAGTAATCCCTTTCTTGGTATCATAATTGGTGCGGTTGTAACCGGTATTATGCAAAGCTCCTCTGCTTCAGTAGGTGTTTTACAGACCTTAGCTGCAACCGGCGGAGTGGTCACGACCAGTTCGGCAGTTTATATTAGTTTAGGTTCTAATATAGGATCCTGCTTCACTGCATTGCTATCCAGCATGGGAGCACCCAGAAATGCGAAACGTGCGGCTGTCATTCATTTGTCTTTTAATGTGATTGGTGCGATTATTTTCGGAATTCTTACATATTTCTTTTTTATGATACGTCCAACATTTGCAGGCTCACAAATAACCAGTGTGGGGATTTCTATTTTCCATACAGTGTTTAATATTATTTGTACATGTATACTTTTCCCGTTTTCCGACAAGCTTGTAAAACTATCAGGCAAGGTTGTGAAAGAAAAAGAGGAGGATAAAACTTTCGAAAGTGATGAAAATATAACTTTGCGGCATCTTGATGAGCGTATTTTAGAAACCCCTTCCTTTGCCGTAGAAAATGCTATTCTGGAAGTAGTACATATGGGAAAAATAGCACTGGACAGTTTGAAATATGCCTGTGAAGCAGTACTAGATAATAATCAGCGAATGATTAAACAGGTATATGATACAGAAAAGACTATCAATAAGATGGAAAATTTGATTACAGAATATTTAGTAAAAATCAGTAATCTATCTTTGAATGAGGAACAGCATACGATCGTCAACGATCTGTTTTATTCAATCAGCGATATTGAACGTGTCGGAGACCATACGGAAAATATTGTGGAATTGGTAGATGCGGAAGATGGAAGACAGATTTCATTTTCGGAAGAAGCAAGTAAAGATATGAAAGAGATTATGGAACTTGTTATCAAGTCCTTTGATTATGCCGTACAGGCAAGAGAAGGTATGAGCATTGAAGCTGCTAACAGAGTTGTGGAATACGAAGATATGGTAGACAATCTGGAAGAAGATCTAAGAGAAAAGCATATTGAACGATTATCCAAACAGCTTTGCAAACCGGCAAACGGGGTAGTATTTCTGGATATAATCAGTAATCTGGAGCGTATTTCAGATCATGCATACAATCTTGCCGGATACGTGATGTCTGAATATTAAAATCCGCAATCCCAGGAGGAATCATATGGAGAAAGTGATCTATTGCGTGGAAGATGACACGAACATCAGAGAGCTGGTGATCTATGCTTTAAAAACTGCAGGATTCCAGGCTTACGGTTTTGAAAATGCCGCAGCGTTTTATAAAAAATTGGAATCAGAATATCCTGATATGATTATTCTGGACATTATGCTGCCGGATGAAGACGGTATTACCATTTTAAAAAAACTCAGGGCCAATCAAAATAGTACAGCAATTCCGGTAATATTGTTAACGGCCAGAACCGCAGAACATGACAGAGTAAAAGGTCTGGATACCGGCGCTGATGACTATGTCACCAAACCTTTTGGTGTCATGGAATTGATATCCAGAGTGAAAGCAGTTTTTCGAAGATTAGGGCGGGAAGAAGAAAATAATGAATTCGTATTTGGCGATTTACGTGTAAATGTAAAAAAGCATGAGGTCCATGCAAAAGATGAATTGATTATATTGACTTATAAAGAGTTTGAACTATTGACTTATCTTTTGAAAAATCAGGGAATTGTTCTTACAAGAGATAAGATATTAGATGTTATATGGAATTATGGGTATGAGGGTGAAACAAGAACCGTAGATGTACATATCGGTTCTCTGCGTCAGAAACTCGGTATATGCGGTGATATGATAAAAACAATACGGGGAGTGGGATACAAGATAGGAGATTAGTATGAAAAAAAGGATTTATTCGAATGTTCTGAGTCTGTCAATATTGACTATCGTGTTGATTGTGATTACATTTGTATATACCTTAAATCAGAGTCTGCGTACGCAGATCAAAAAGGAGATTCAGTCAGAATCCGAATTCATAGCAGCTGCATGTGATTTGGTCGAGGATACTGAATCTTTTCTGCGTAAGATCGGAAATGATATGGAATTAAGAATCACCTGGATTTCCCGGGATGGTACAATACTTTATGATAATCAGGCAGCAGAAGATAAAATGGAAAATCATTTATTGCGCCCTGAAATTCAAGAAGCCATAAAAGAGGGCACCGGAACCGATATAAGAGATTCAAAATCACTGCTTCTTGAAACATATTACTATGTTACACAGCTTGCGGATGGAAGTTTTTTGCGTCTGGCCTGTGAAAATAAAAGTGTTAAACAGACCTTTTCGAAAGTTTTTCCATTATTACTGATGATTGCAGCAATGATCCTGTTTTTTGCCGCATTGATTGCATACAGGCTTTCTAAAAGCATTGTAACAGTGATTAATGAGATTGATTTGAAAAAACCTATGGAAAATGTTCCCTTTCATGAACTTTTACCGCTGCTTGGCAGGTTAGAACATCAAAATAAACGTGTAAAAGAACAGATGGCAAACCTTCTGGAACAGGAACGAAAATTTAATACAATAACGCAGAACATGAATGAAGGTTTGATTCTGCTGGATATGGATTTACGGATCATATTTATGAATAACAGTTGTAGAAGGCTGTTTGATACACCCGGTATTGAGTATACGGGAAAACGCATATATCAGTTTAATCGCAGTGAAGCCATGCAGGATACTGTAAAGGCCGCCTTACAGGGAAAATCGTCAAGCTCGGAATTGAAAATGAATGAAAAACAGGTGCAGTTTTTTGGAAATCCTGTTATTGAAGAAGAACGTATTACGGGTGTAGTACTCTTTGTATTGGATATTACGGAAAAACAAAAAGGAGAACGGCATAGAAAAGAATTTTCTGCAAATGTTTCACATGAATTAAAAACTCCCCTGACATCCATATTGGGTTATGCGGAATTGATGAAAAATCAAATGGTACGACCGGATGATGTACCGGTGTTTTCCGGCAAAATTTATGAGGAGGCTGCCAGGCTGCTTACCCTGGTGAATGATATTATTAAAATCAGCCGGTTAGATGAAAAAGATATTCATCAGTCGAAAGAACTGGTAGATTTGTACGGTATGGCTAAGGAAACGGTACAGGAGCTTCGTCAGGTGGCGGAAAAACAGAGCGTGCAAATTTCATTGGAAGGAAATAAGGTTATTATTATCGCTGTTCCTCAGATGATACGGGATTTGATTTATAATCTCTGTGAAAATGCCATTAAATATAATGTGGAAAACGGAAAAGTAAATGTGCGGATTTATGAAGAAGATGGGCATCCGGTTTTGTGCGTGTCGGATACGGGGATTGGGATTCCAATGAAATATCAGGAACGGATTTTTGAGAGGTTTTATCGGATTGATAAAAGTCATTCTAAGCAGACTGGGGGGACCGGGTTGGGATTATCGATTGTGAAGCATGTGGTGGAATATCAGGGAGGGTATATTGAGCTGCATAGTGATGAGAAGGGGGGGACGACTATAACGGTGCATTTGTAGGTGTTGCTGAGAAAAAATGATAAAAAAGGTATTGGAATGAGGACGCCAAGAATCCCTGCCAACTATCTTATGCGAACCGGACTCCTTCGGCGGTCTTTCGGAGCCCCCGAAACTAGTACAGCCTTGCATAAATATCACAGCAATGAGCACCCACTATTTGCGCCAGTGCTGCGTTGTCGTCAATCAATGATGCCACCGCATCGTCTCTTTCCTCCGCCTTGCCCTGACACAAATATTGAGTACTCATTACTGCAATATTTATGCAAGGCTGTACCAGTCATCACTCGGGAATGCCCTCGTGACTCCTTGGGTCTCCTCTCTCCCTTACGCTGCTTCGTAAACTACGCAGCTACCCTCATACACCGGATCTTTCGCATAAGATAGTTGGCAGGGATTCTTGGCTGGTTTTCAAAATAATCTAAACTTTTGTGTATTAGAATTCTGCTATTCACTTGAATTCTCAAGCATAAGTTTGGATTTTATTCTGCGAACAATCCGGTGGATGAGGGAGAAAGGAGACTCGAATACAATACAGGTATATGATTTCAGCCACAATACTACCGAATCCAATCCCAGCTTTGGTCGAAAAACTTGGCTGGAGGTAAAGATTGGAACAATGGTGCCGGACTGCATAGAGCGAGGATAGCGTTTTCTTATTCCCCTGCCCCTGCGGTCAGGGGAAATGAGCCCTTGCGGCGGGGGGGAACATTGTCTGAGCCGCGTTTCCATCAGGAAACGGGGCGAGTTGTGAGCGGTTTTCACGGTTCGAGCAGGGGCAGGGGAATTAGAAAACGCAGACGCAGCGGTAAAGCAGACCGGCGCCATTGTTCCAATCTTTACCTCTTTCACATTTCCCTCCAAAGCGTCCCCCCTACCTTATATTAAAATCTTTTTGGATAAGAAAAATCTTTTTAGAAGAAACTAAAGGTAAGATTATATATTTTACCTGAACTTTACAAAACCAAAATACGCTCTTGATGTATCTACTGTAAAATAAAAATCAGTAATACATATCGAAAGGAGTCTCCTGTTATGAAGAAAGCAATTGCATTATCTATGATAGTAATTTTTGCTGTAGGAATCACCGCCTGCCGAAGCAATTCTGCGAATTCTGCGGAAGTAGAAACCATTGTGATTACAGGCTCCACATCCGTAGAAAAAATTTTGAATGAAATGAAAGACGAGTTCCAGGCACTAAATCCGGATGTGGTCATTGAATACACCGGAAGTGGTTCATCGGCGGGCATTACTGATACAAAAGCGGGTACGAACAATATAGGTGCCTCATCCAGAGAGCTAAAGAACGAGGAAAAAGAAGATACCTTGAAATCAGAAGTATTCGCATTTGAAGGAATTGCAGTGATCGTGCATCCTTCCAATCAAACAGTTTCCAATATAACTGAGGAACAACTCGCTGATATTTACACAGGAAATATCACAAATTGGAGTGAAGTAGGAGGCAGAGACCATGAAATTTTTGTAATTTCCCGTGAGGAGAGTTCGGGAACCAAAAGTGCTTTTGAAGAGCTGGTAAAGCTGGGGGATGCCGGCGGATTAGGCGGGAATGCTGCCGTACTCGAAGGAAACGGTCCGGTACAGGCTGCAGTGGCAGGCAATGAAAATGCAATTGGTTATGTTTCCTTTTCTTATATTAACGATACGGTAAAGCCTTTGCGTGTGGAGGGTATAGAACCGACTGTAGAACAGGCCAGATCAGGCAATTATCCGCTGAGCAGACCATTCATATTTTGTTACTATGATGATAAAGTAACGAAGGCCGGTAAAGCATTTCTGGAATATGCCGTATCGGAAGAAGGACAGGAAGCGGTTGAACATCAGAACGGTATCCGCATTGATTAGTACAGTCTTGCATTATTACAATACTTATACAAGACTGTACTATATCGGGATATGCAGGAAGGGGCTTTTGAAAATGGTAAGAAATAGAAAGCGGGAACTATATGAAAAGATTGTAGAAACGATTTTTTTGCTATGTGCTCTGGTTGGTGTCATTTCAGTTATCGCCATTATAATCTTTGTTTTTTATAAAGGACTTCATCCATTTTTTGGAACAGATGCTTACAGTTTCTGGGATTTTATCTCGGGAACAAGATGGGCACCCGGCAGCGACACGTACGGTGTTTTTTATATGATCGCTGCTTCCGTACTGGCGACGGCAGGGGCAATGGTTGTTGGTGTTCCGATTGGTGTATTGACGGCAGTGTTTATAGCGGAATTAGCGCCCAAAAGGGCTGTGAAATGGATGAGACCGGCTGTAGAATTATTGGCAGGTATTCCATCTGTATTATATGGAGCCTTTGGACTTGGTATTATTGTACCGATGATACAAGTGATCTCACCGAGGGCGCACGGACATTCTCTATTGGCAGTTATCATTGTATTGACAGTCATGGTACTTCCAACGATTATAACACTTTCTGAAAGCGCCATACGTGCAGTCCCCAAATCTTATAGAGAAGCCTCACTTGGAATGGGGGCGACTCAGATACAGACTATTTTTAAAGTAGTATTGCCGGCAGCCAGATCCGGAATCCTTTCAGCCCTGGTCCTTGGAATCGGGCGGGCAATTGGGGAAACGATGGCTGTTATGATGATTGCCGGGAATCCGGTGCAGGGGATTCCAAACAGTATTTGGTCTATGGTACGTCCCCTGACTACAAATATTGCTATGGAAATGAGTTATTCATCCGGAAGACAGCAGGAAATGTTATTTGCGACAGGAGTTATACTTTTTCTCTTTATTATGATTGTTAATTTAACACTTCTTCGCATCACTCATAAGGCAGGTGAAAAATAATGAGCAGAAAAGGAAAAGACAATATTGTAAAAGGAGCTATTTATGCTTCCGCAGGATTTACTGTTTTTGTTTTGATCGCAATTATTGGATTTGTATTGGTGAAAGGGCTGCCCGGTATCAGTATAAGCTTTCTGACAAGAAATTATGAAAATAAGACCACATATGTAACAGTCACGGCAGTAACGAATCTGTACACTGAAGATCTTCAGACAGGGTATATAGACCCGCTTGGCATTACACTGAAGGTGAATGAGGATGGTAAGTTAGAAATTACCGGGATAGATAAAGATTCGCCATGTAAAGACGCCTTGAATCTGAAAGGAATTTCATATCCTGTAAAAAAAGGAGATTTAGTGGCATCTGTTACGCCTTTAAATGACACTACTATGAAAATGAAAGTGGTTCGTCCGGGAGGCGGTATCGTTCCAATGATCGTAACAACGCTTTATATGATTCTATTGTCATTGATTATTGCTGCTCCTATCGGTATACTTTCCGCAATTTTCCTGATTGAATATGCGAAACCCGGAAAACTAAGGAATATCATCCATTTTGCCATAGAGAATTTAGCGGGCATTCCATCGATTATCTACGGATTATTTGGCTCTTTATTTTTTGTAAAGCTTTGTCAGTTAAAATATTCAATTTTAGCAGGTGCATTGACACTTAGCATTATTCTTTTACCTACGATCATCACAACTACGGAAGAAACTTTAAAGGCGATTCCGAAGAGTTACCGCGAATCTTCGCTGGGGCTTGGGGCAACCAAACTCCAGACGATCCGAAGAGTAGTTCTGCCAAATGCACTCTCCGGTATTCTGGTTGCGGTTATACTCAGTGTTGGACGCATTGTTGGGGAATCTGCTGCGCTTTTACTGACGGCAGGCACGGTTGCCCAGATACCAAAGGCTCTTTTTGGAAATTCAGCCAGCGGCGCAACCCTGACAATAAAGATGTATACTTTGATGAAAGAAGAAAATGATTTGACAACTGCCTGTGCAATTGGTATTGTACTATTAGTTATCATTATTGTCCTGAACTTCGCATCAAAGACAGTCACGAAGAAATTATTAAGCAGGAAAAGTGCATAATAAGTGTGAAAAAGCACTTTTATCTGAGACTTGTGGAGGATGAATTATGAAAACGAACGAAGCACCCTACGGGCATTTCGGATGTCCAAAAAACATGGGCAAGTATAAGGAAGCGCCGAAGTTTACAGTAAAAGACTTAAGTCTCTATTATGGGGATTTCAAAGCGCTGAATAAAATCAATATGGAAATTCCGGCAAATGAGATCATCGCTTTTATCGGTCCCTCCGGATGCGGAAAATCTACGTTCTTAAAGACAATGAACCGTATGAATGATTTGGTAGAGGGTGTCAAAGTAGAAGGAAATATCTTTTTGGATGATACAGATATTTACAGTGATATTGATGTAATCAGACTTCGCCAGCGTGTAGGTATGGTATTCCAGCAGCCAAATCCATTTCCGATGAGCATTTATGATAATGTGGCGTATGGTCCACGTATCCATGGGATCAAAAAGAAAGCACAGTTAGATGAAATTGTGGAGCGCAGTCTAAAACAGGCAGCCATTTGGGATGAAGTAAAAGACCGTTTGAAAAAAAACGCCCTGGGAGTGTCCGGGGGACAGCAGCAGCGTATCTGTATTGCCCGGGCCCTTGCGGTGGAACCGGAAGTAATCCTGATGGATGAGCCTACCAGTGCACTGGACCCTATTTCTACCCTGAAAATAGAAGATTTGGCTATAGAGCTGAAAGAAAGGTATACAATCATAATTGTAACGCATAATATGCAGCAGGCCAGTCGTATTTCAGATAAAACGGCATTTTTTCTGACGGGGGACGTGGTAGAATACGGAGATACGGAAAATGTCTTTAACAACCCGAAAGAAAAGAAAACGGAAGAATATATTACGGGACGATTCGGTTGACCTGGTACAACTGAGTCGAAAGCGAAGGTGGAACTTAGTAGAAGGTCGTTCGAAGGAACTTAATGAGTGCGAGTCGAAGAGGACTTGCGAATATAGTGAATCGAACTTCCAAATTAACGGGAAAGAAGGTGGAGCATTTGACAACAAGGAAAGCTTTTATTGCAGAATTAAATGCATTGATTAGAAAATTAAAAGAAATGGGTGTTCAACTGGAAGAAATGATTCGTCAGACTTATCAGGCTCTCATGGATATTGACGAGAATTTAGCAAAAAAAATTGTTCAGGATGATGATATTATTGATGACATGGAACGGGAAATCGAAAAAATCTGTATCCGCATCGTAGCAAAACAGCAGCCGGTAGCAACCGATTTACGAAGAGTGACATCGATTATGCGCATGATTTCGGATATCGAGCGGATCGCAGATCATTGTGGTGACATTTCAGAGTATATTATCGATTTGGCACAGGAAATACCCATCGCAACTCCAAAGGGAATACCGGAAATGATGAAATGTATGCAAACGATGGTAACGAAAACGCTTGACAGTTTCCTAAATGAGAATTTAGATGAAGTAGAAAGAATTGTTGCCAGTGACAATATAGTAGACGATTACTTTGAACGAATTAAAGATGAATTATGTATTGCTATGAAAAAAAATCCGGATGCAATGAAATCGTATATGGATTATCTTTTGATTATAAAATATATCGAACGTATGGCAGATCATTCGGTAAACATTGCTGAATGGAATGCATTTGTGATTACCGGAGATTTGGAACAATATATGAACAATTAGATTTAAAATGAAAGAAAATAATTGACAGCCTGCTGCCCTTGACACTATAATATGATATACAAAAGAATCTGACAAAAGGAATGGATATATGCGAGTGATAGCAGGAACAGCAAAGCGTCTTCCTTTGAAAACAGTAAAAGGCATGGATACCAGACCAACCACAGACCGTATCAAAGAAACTTTGTTCAACATGATTCAGAATGAATTATATGATATCCGCTTTTTGGATCTTTTTGCAGGAAGTGGTGCAATAGGAATAGAGGCATTAAGCCGTGGAGCCAGATCAGCTGTTTTTGTTGAAAACAACTTTTTGGCGGTACAGTGCATAAAAGAAAATCTTTCATTTACCAGGTTAGATGGCAAAGGCTCTCTGATGAATACAGATGTGATGACCGCTCTTGGAAAGCTGGAAGGGGAAGAGCCTTTTCAAATTGTTTTTATGGACCCTCCCTATGGACAAGAGTGGGAGAAAAAAATATTGGGATACCTCCGTTCATCACAGGTGATTAATGAAGACACCTTACTGATCGTGGAAGCGGACAAAGGAACCGGTTTTGCATATCTGGAGGAATACGGATACAATTTGTTAAAAAGGAAAGAATATAAAATAAACGCCCATATATTCATACAAAGGGTAAAGGAGAGTCGCTTATGAGAAGAGCCGTTTATCCTGGAAGTTTTGATCCGGTAACCTTCGGGCATTTGGATGTGATTGAACGTTCTGCGTCTTTAGTAGACGAATTAATTGTAGGAGTTTTGAATAATAATGTAAAATCGCCGTTGTTTTCTGTCGAAGAACGTGTTAATATATTATTAGATGTGACAAAGAGAATCAATAATGTACGTATCGAATCTTTTTCAGGTCTGTCTGTTGATTTTGCAAAACGATGCAAAGCGAAACTTATTGTAAGGGGATTAAGAGCAATTACAGACTTTGATTATGAACTGCAGATGGCACAGACCAATCATGTTTTGAATCCGGACATCGACACGGTATTTCTTACCACCAGCCTTGAATATGCGTATTTGAGTTCTACAACTGTGAAGGAAGTTGCAGCATATGGCGGAGATATTACCGAGTTTGTTCCGCACGTCGTGGTTGACCACATACATAACAAAATGAAAAACATAGTTAGGAGAGAGTGTAAATGAGTAGCAGAATTGAGCAGATTATTGAAGAAATTGAAGAATATGTAGACAGCTGTAAGTTTCAGCCCTTATCTTCAACAAAGATTGTTGTAAATAAAGAAGAATTGGAAGAACTTTTGAGAGAACTTCGCATGAAGACTCCGGAAGAAATAAAACGCTATCAGAAAATAATAAGCAACAAGGATGCAATACTGGCAGACGCACAGACAAAGGCAGATGCTATGATTTCGGACGCACAGTCACAGACCCAGCAGATGATTACAGAGAGTGAAGTAATGCAGCAGGCCTATGCGCAGTCAAATGATCTTCTGGAAAAGACAAATCAACAGGCTCAGCAGATTCTGGATAATGCAACCAATGATGCAAATAATATCCGTATGAGTGCTTTGCAATATACCGACGAGATGTTAGAAAATCTCGAAAAAATCATGAGCCATACCATTGATACTGCCGGTGCGAAATATAATAATTTTATCAATTCCATTCAGTCTTGTTTTGATATTGTAAATAAAAACCGCAGGGAATTATCTCCGCAGGCAGCACCCACTAATTATACGGCCACTTCCTATGAGGAAGCGCAAGAGTATGGAGAAGAAAATTAAATATTATCTTTAAATAAAAAATAGATACAAATAAGCACTGCAGGCAGTCAGGATACCTATGCAAACTTTGGAAACGAAATACTTACCAAGGGATAAGTGTGCACTTTTGATTACACTCTCTGTCTGAGCAAGAGCGGACAGTCCGCCAAAGCAGGTTACTGTGACTAAAACAAGGTAGCTATATGGATAGGGAAAAGCTTTTACAATATAAGGAATTCCATTTGTCAATTCCGTAATGCCTGTAATACAGGCCTTGGCAGTGACAGATAGTAACGGTATATAAGTAGTCATTCTGGCTATGATAGAGAACATCACAATATACCCCCCAAGTTTCGTAATTGTAATGACACTGTCTAAAATACAGGCATCTATTAGTTCAAAATTTATTTGGGCTTTAGGTGCTTTTTTGATTGGACACAGTCCGTGCCTCTGTGTAGAAAAAAGTTTTTTTCGATAGCCGGGATTTTGAATGATGCCCCAGATGAGAGGCATTCCATAAACAAAAAAGAGTGTTGGTACCAGCATGGATGGTTTTTGAAGCTGTTCTGTTATAAGGAAGGTGATTACGAAAGCCGGGCTGGCATTGTTGCAAAAACTCAAAAGATACTGTGCCTCTATGGTGTTGATTTTATCTTCTTTTACCAGATCACTGATAACCTTGGCGCCTACCGGGTAACCACAAAAAAACCCAATAAGCATGGCATAACATCCATAAGGACTAATATGAAATACTTTTTTCAGCACCGGTGAGATAAATGAGACAAGATTGTCTGCCATATTCGCACGAACTAAAAATCCGGACAGTATGAGAAAAGGAAGCAGCGTAGGAAGCAGTGTGTCAAACCAAAGTGACAGTCCCTGCCTGGAAGCCTCAAGTGCAGGTGAAGGATTGAAAAGCAAAAAGCATAATATCAATGAAATACAAATACTATAGACTATTTTCCGCATATGATTCGTTTCGTTTTTTATTAGTTTATGCCAATATATAATAGAAATTACTGTTATTTTCTGTACTAAATATCAAATCATCCGCATATATTTAACATGATGTAAATATTTGGATGTAAAATGGATGAAAAATAAGATTCAATATAAGATTCAATTTTTGCTAGGCATATTACTCCTGGCACTGTTATGCAGCATTGGGGAAGAACAGATGCTGATACAGGGAAGAATTCATAATTTAAAAGTTAATGCAAATGAAAGTGCTGCTTTTCGGGAACAGGATATATCTGCAAATGCATTATCAAGGATGCAGAAAATATCTGCGGAAACATCTATTTCTATGTGCGACCTTTTGGCCGTCTGGATGACGGAATATAATTTCCGGTTAACAGACGATCTGGATTTGTCAGAAGAAAACTATAGAATCTGGCAGGCAAGGCTTAATGACCACCGGGACGTTCTCTATCGTGAACTAAGCAGCAGTTATGCTGCTATCTGGGATGATATTCAATATTTCCCTACGGATCCAAATGTTACATATGAAAACACCTGGATGTTTGAACGGAGTTATGGAGGAAACAGAGGTCATGAAGGCGTGGATTTGATGCCTCCCGAAAATATTCGCGGATACTATCCTATTTTCAGCATGACCGACGGAACCGTGGAAAAAATCGGATGGCTGGAGAAAGGAGGATACCGTATTGGAATACGGAGTCCTTCCGGTGGTTATTTTTACTATGCCCACCTTTCCTCTTATGCGGAAGAATTAAAAGAGGGGGATACGGTATCTGCCGGCACTTTACTGGGTTACATGGGGGATACCGGTTATAGTAAGGTTCCGGGAACCACCGGAAACTTCGATGTCCATTTACATTTCGGTATTTATATAAAAACAGAACAGCAGGAAGAAGTGAGTGTCAATCCTTATCCGGTACTTTTATATCTAAAAGAGCAGACATTGAAATATAAGGGGCACCTGTGATATAATGGTAATTAATAAGTCACGGCTCACGTAAATCAAATACCCTGCAACAGGCTACAGGGTATTTACCCCTTGCGGCATTTGCCAGATGCAGGAGACAAACAGGCTCATTGCCCGCAGGAATAAAAAGCAAGGAGACAGGACTATGGAGATACAATTATGGAAAGAGATCCTGAACCCATATGAACTGGCAGTGAATGAATTGACTGTAAAATTTGAACACTTAATACATGAACATAGGGAAAGTGGATTATATTCACCAATTGAGCAGGTAAAGGGAAGGGTAAAAACTATTTCCAGCATTTTAGAAAAAGCACAAAAAAAGAAAATTGGATTAGAAGAAATCGAAGATAAACTGGAAGACATCGCAGGGCTGCGAATTATCTGCCAGTTTGTGGAAGATATCCAAAAAGTTGTGGAGATTATTCGCAGCCGCACCGACATGGAAATAAAGAGTGAAAAAGATTACATTTCCAAAATGAAAAACAGCGGTTATCGCAGTTACCATATGATCGTATATTATGAGGTACAGACATTGAAAGGGTGCAAGCGCATTCAGGTCGAGCTTCAGATACGTACGCTTGCTATGAATTTCTGGTCCACAATTGAACATTCGTTGCAATATAAGTATAAACGAAATATCCCTGAGCATATCAGGATGAAACTGAGTAAGGCTGCGGATGCAATTATTGTACTGGACAACGAAATGTCCTCTGTAAGAAATGAAATCATGGATGCACAAAACTCATTTCAGATACAGGCGAACCTTGTTTCTGATATATTAAATAATATCCAAAACCTGTATCATCTGGCTAATAAAAGAGAAATTATTAAAATTCAGGATGAATTTTACCGTATTTATGAACAAAATGATATGGAGCAGTTACAGCGTTTTCATAAACAATTGGACATTATTGCAGAAGGCTACAGAGCGCAATCTCTGTATTAGCAGAATGAGAGGACTATACAAATGCAGCTTCCAAAAGAGTTTACCGATCAAATGATAGAATTGCTGGGCAGTGATTATGAAGAGTATGAGAAAAGCTTTTTGGCTCCGAGAGTATATGGACTAAGAGTAAACACCGAAAAAATCAGTGTGGAAGATTTTTTGAAAATAACTCCTTTTCATTTAACACAGATACCGTGGGTAGAAAACGGTTTCTATTATCTTCCGGATGAACCGGTGTCAAAGCATCCCCACTATTTTGCAGGGTTGTATTATATCCAGGAACCAAGTGCCATGATCCCGGCCAGCCGCCTTCCGGTTCGGCCGGGAGAGCGTGTACTGGATTTGTGCGCAGCCCCGGGAGGGAAAGCAACGGAGCTTGGGGTAAAGCTTGCAGGAGACGGGTTATTAGTCGCAAATGATATCAGCAGTTCCAGAGCAAAAGGACTTCTGAAGAATCTGGAGATTTTTGGAATAGGAAATATTTTGGTTACCAGCGAAGAACCTGCAAAGCTGAAAGAATATTTTCCTGAATTCTTTGATAAAATATTGATTGATGTTCCCTGTTCCGGTGAGGGCATGTTTCGAAAAGACCCTGCTATGATACGCAGCTGGAAGAAGAACGGTCCAAGCCATTATGCACCGATTCAAAGGAATATTGCAGATATTGCGGTGCAGATGCTAAAGCCCGGAGGAATGTTACTGTATTCTACATGCACATTTTCGACATTGGAAAATGAAGGGACCATTCAATATCTGCTTGAAAAGCATCCGGCACTTAAGCTGATACCTCTGAAGCATTATGCCGGGTTCGTTAAAAGCAGCTTAACACACTGTATACGTGTTTATCCTCATAAAGTATCCGGAGAAGGACATTTTGCAGCGCTGTTTTCAAAAGAGGAAGACAGAGAAATGGATTCTCTAAAAGTAAAGGATCAGCCGGTAAAACACAAGGCAGCAAAAATACCGGAAGATCTTTACGACTTTTTAGATGATTTCACCTGTTTTGAAAATACACAGATATATTTCGAGATAAGGAACGATAAAGTATATCTGCTTCAAAAAGATTTTCCGGGAATTAAAGGTCTGCGTTTTCTGCGGGCGGGTTTATATATGGGCGAATTAAAAAAGAAACGTTTTGAACCCAGTCAGGCGTTGGCTATGTATTTGAAAAAGGAAGACTATAAGAACTGCATTTCTTTTTCCTCAAAGGATGGACAGGTGATTCGGTATTTAAAAGGAGAGACATTGGAATTGCCGGAAGCATATAAAGATAAAAAGGGCTGGGTTCTGGTATGTGTGGATGAATATCCTCTTGGGTGGGGAAAGATGTTGAATGGGGCGCTGCGTAATAAATATCATGCGGGGTGGAGAATGCTAAGTTGAGTCTGTTGGGATGAAAAGTTATAAATTAATCTACTGATTTTACAACAGTCCTGTGACTGGGAGGATAAAACATGTTAAGAGATATTGATGCAGTCATTTTTGATCTGGACGGCACACTGGTTGATTCTATGTGGATCTGGAAAGATATTGATATAGAATACCTGGGGAGATTCGGGTTATCACTTCCTGACGATCTGCAGTATGAAATTGAAGGTATGAGTTTCACGGAAACGGCAATCTATTTTCAAAATAGATTTCGATTGCCTTGTACCCTGGACGAGATTAAACAGACATGGTACGATATGGCATATAATAAGTACTTGAATGAAGTTCCTCTGAAACCGGGTGCCGGTCGTTTCCTCCACTTATTAAATGAGAAAAGGATGAAACTTGGAATTGCTACCAGTAATGGAATTGAGTTGGTAAAGGCAGTCTCTAAAGCGCATGGATTTCAACACTTCTTTTCATCCATAAGAACCGGCTGTGATGTGGCTAAAGGGAAGCCTGCACCGGATATTTATCTGAAAGTAGCAGAGGATCTGCATGTGCCGCCAAAAAACTGTCTGGTATTTGAAGATGTTCCAATGGGGATTATGGCCGGAAAAAGTGCAGGCATGAAGGTCTGTGCGGTTAAGGATGCTTTTTCAGAAAGCCAGATGGAACAGAAACGAAATTTAGCAGACTACTTTATCGACAACTACGATGCCATAATAGATAACACATATGAGGTATTAGAACATGAAACATGATTTCCTGCCGGTTTCAAAAGCAGATATGGAAGAGCGAGGAATTGCACAGTTTGATTTTGTATATATAACGGGAGATGCCTACGTGGATCATCCTTCTTTTGGTCATGCAATCATCAGCCGTGTTCTGGAAGCAAATGGTTTTTCGGTAGCCATACTATCACAGCCAGACTGGAAAAGAAGAGAGAGCATTACGGAGTTTGGAGAGCCCAGACTGGGATTTTTAGTTTCTTCGGGAAATATGGATTCTATGGTTAACCATTATTCCGTCTCTAAAAAAAGAAGAAAAACAGATGCGTTCACTCCGGGCGGAGTGATGGGAAAACGGCCGGACCATGCTGTGGTAGTATATTGTAACCTGATCCGCCAATCTTATAAACACACTCCGATTATTATTGGGGGGATAGAAGGCAGCCTGCGAAGAATGGCGCATTACGATTATTGGTCGAATACACTGAAACGTTCCATATTACTGGATTCCGGTGCAGATCTCATTTCCTATGGAATGGGCGAGCAGTCCATCGTGCAGATTGCAGAAGCACTTCAGAGTGGAATTGCAGTAAAGGATATTACGTTTATTGACGGAACCGTATATAAAACAAAAGAACTTACGAATATTTATGATTACGAAATTTTACCTTCCTTTGAACAATTAAAAGAAGACCGCTTAAATTATGCAAAAAGCTTTCATGTGCAGTATACCAATACAGACCCGTTTTCCGGAAAAATACTGATAGAACCCTATGGTTCTCATCAATTCATTGTACAGAATCCTCCTGCGAAACCTCTTAGTCAATCTGAAATGGATCGAGTCTATGCACTTGCCTATATGAGAAGTTATCATCCAAGTTATGAAGTACAGGGCGGTGTTCCCGCCATTGAAGAAGTAAAATATAGTCTGGTAAGCAATAGAGGATGCTTTGGAGGTTGTAATTTCTGTGCACTGACCTTCCATCAGGGAAGACTTATACAGACCCGAAGCCATGACTCGATTCTGGCAGAAGCAAGTCAGTTTGTCTGGGAGAAAGATTTTAAAGGATATATTCATGATGTAGGAGGTCCAACGGCCAACTTTCGCCGCATGGCTTGTGAAAAGCAGGCCGATAAAGGCGCCTGTCCCAATAAACAATGTCTTTTTCCGCTGCCGTGTAAGAATTTAAGAATTGATCACAGTGATTATTTGTCGCTGCTTCGTAAGCTTCGTAAGCTGCCGAACGTGAAAAAAGTATTTATCCGTTCCGGTATAAGATTTGATTATTTGATACAGGATGAGGATGATACTTTTTTTCTGGAGCTGATACAACATCATGTCAGCGGTCAATTGAAAGTAGCGCCGGAACATATTGCAAACCGGGTTCTTCAAAAAATGGGAAAACCGGAAAATGTCATATATAAACAATTTACTGAAAAATTTCATTCTTTAAATAAAAAGTACGGTAAAAATCAATTTCTGGTACCTTACCTGATGTCCTCTCATCCTGGTTCAACACTGAAAGAAGCCGTAGCGCTTGCAGAATATTTAAGAGATTTAGGCTATATGCCGGAACAGGTACAGGATTTTTACCCAACGCCTTCAACAATTTCTACCTGCATGTACTATACAGGAGTAGATCCACGTACAATGGAGAAGGTATATATACCAGATAATCCTCATGAAAAAGCCATGCAGCGTGCGTTGATTCAATACCGCAATCCCAAAAATTACGATCTGGTAATGGAGGCACTTCAACTGGCTCATCGTACGGATCTTATTGGATTTGAGAAAAAGTGCCTGATTCGTCCAAGAAACGGGAATCAGAATACCTGCCGGAATAATGATGGGAAAAGCGTTAATAATAAGAAAAATAACAGGAAGCACCCTGCGGGTATTTCGGATGTCCAAAAAACACGGACAGCATTTAAGAAAAAAACGATTCGTAATATACACAGAAAGAAGCATTCTGCGGGTGTTTCAGATGTCTAAAAAGGCGTGTACAAAACTAAGAAGGCAGAGGTGAAGTCTATGAAAATTGCAATTGTAACCGGAGCATCATCAGGTATCGGACGTGAATTTGTAATACAAATAGCGGATAATTATCATTATCTGGATGAAATATGGGTAATAGCCAGAAACAGACAGGCGCTTAAGAAACTGCAGGAGGAAGTACCTGTAAAGCTTGTAATACTTCCATTAGATTTGCGAAAAAAGATAGAACAGAGGAAACTGAAAGAGAAGCTGAAAGCTTCGGACGTAAAAATCAAGCTGCTGGTAAATGCGGCCGGAACCGGGAAAATCGGATATTTTACGGAGCTTTCTGCAGATAACCAAAAATCCATGATTCGATTGAACTGCGAGGCTCTCACAACCGTTACTTATCTTTGTATTCCCTATATGAGAAGAAGCAGCCGTATCATTCAAATGGCATCGGCAGCTGCATTTGTACCGCAGCCGGGATTTGCCGTATATGCTGCCACAAAATCCTATGTGCTTAGTTTCTCAAGGGCACTGCGTGCGGAACTTCTGGACCGCGGAATCTCGGTAACCGCTGTCTGTCCCGGACCGGTGGATACTCCTTTTTTCGAAAAAGCAGAAACACTTCATGAGATGAGCGAATTTAAAAAATCCGTGATGGTCAATCCTGAAAACGTAGTCACCAAAGCAATCTGTGATGCGGCAATTGGGCGTGGGATTTCTATTTATGGAAACAGTATTAAGGTACTGCGGATTGGATGCAAGCTGCTGCCTCATGCATTTCTTATTTGGCTGACGGAGTATATGAATCATTTTGAGTAAGGGAAATAGAGGTGTTGGAAGAGGGACGCCAAGAATCCCTGCCAACTATCTTATGCGAACCGGACTCCTTCGGCGGTGGTTCCCGGCGTCCTATTTCCACAAACTTATTAATTTCGGGTAAGAACCTGACTTTCAGAAAGGATTGATTATGAAAGTACAAAAAGGAGAATTTGGATATATCAAAGCACAAAAGAAGAAGCGAACACTAATTACAATCATTTTATTTGCAATCCCGCTGCTTATCTTTTTCACCGGACTTTACATGACGAAAACAAGACTGAATCTGTTTACCTTTGTAGCTGTCATGGGCTGCCTCCCGGCATCGCGCTCAGCTGTCGGTATGGTAATGATGCTGATGCAAAAGCCGATGGATACCGATGTATATCAGCAGATTCAGGGGAAAGCAGGGGCATTGACCATTGCATATGAACTGGTAATATCTGCATATGAAAAACACACCCCCCTGGATGCGATTGCGGTCTGTGGAAAAAATGTGATTGGTTATGCTTCCAATCCTAAGGCAGACATTCCCTTTGCCCAGAAACACATGAAAGAGATACTAAACAATAACGGTTATCAGGTAAACATCAAAATCTTTAAAGATATGAAATTGTTTCTGGACCGGCTTTCTACTCTGAATCAAAACGGGGAGAAATCGGAAACGGACAACTCTTTTCAGCCAGATGGGGAAGATACTGAAATCTCCAAAAATGAAATGATAAAACGTACGCTATTGGCAATATCACTATAAACTATTTATACGGGAGAGTCTATGAAATCTATTACCGTTACGCAAAACGAAGCAGGTCAGCGGTTGGATAAGCTTCTTTTTAAATATTTGAATAAAGCTCCCAGTAGTTTTATCTATAAGATGCTCCGTAAGAAAAATATAACATTAAACGGAAAAAAGGCGAATGGGAATGAGAAAACTGTTCTGAATGATGAAATCAAATTATTTTTATCTGATGAGACCATTGAAAATTTCTCGGAATTACATATTGAGAAGACAGACGCAAAATTAGATATTATTTATGAAAATGAGCATATTCTGTTGATAAATAAGCCAGTCGGCATGCTTTCACAAAAGGCAAATGCTTCTGATATTTCTCTGGTGGAACATCTGATTTCATATTTACTGGAAACAAAGGCAATCACAGAGGAGTCCCTTCGCAGCTTTAAACCCGGCATCTGCAATCGCCTGGACAGAAATACCAGCGGAATTATAGTGGCTGGAAAGTCCTTGGCAGGACTGCAGTCTATGACAGAAATCTTTCGGAACAGAAGTATTCACAAATATTACCTCTGCATGGTCACAGGCATCATAAGTGAACCCAGGCAGATCCAGGGATTTCTTACAAAGGATGAAAAGGAGAACCAGGTAGCCATCAGTCTGCGGCAGACTCATAAAGATGCGCTGCCAATTAAAACAGAGTACCGTCCTCTGGCATCCCACCAGGATGTTACTTTGCTGGAAGTAAAGTTGATTACCGGACGTTCTCATCAGATCCGTGCGCATCTGGCATCCATTGGGCATCCGATTATTGGCGATAAAAAATACGGAAATGCCCGTATAAACGCCGAATATTGGAAGGCGTTTGGTCTGAAGCATCAACTGCTGCATTCTTACCGCCTGGAAATGCCGCAGTCACAAGGAGTTCTGTCAGAGCTTAGCGGAAATGTTTTTTTTGCCAAACCACCAAAAATTTTTCAGCAAATTACCGAGAAGAAAGGATTGTGCCAATGGCAACCTGGAATTCCAGAGGACTGAGAGGTTCTACCCTGGAGGATTTGATAAACCGCTCCAATGAACAATACAGAGAGAAAAAACTTGCATTGATCCAAAAAGTTCCGACGCCTATCACGCCGGTACGCATTGATAAAGAAAACAGGCACATTACCCTGGCATATTTTGAACAGAAAAGTACTGTTGATTATATCGGTACCGTACAGGGAATTCCTGTCTGCTTTGATGCCAAGGAGTGTACAGCCGATACCTTCGCCCTGCAGAATATACATGAGCATCAGGTACAGTTTATGGAAGAATTTGAAGGGCAGGGCGGTGTGTCTTTTCTGATTATATTTTATACCGGAAAAAATGAGATTTATTATCTTCCCTACCGGCAGATGCGCTTCTTCTGGGACAGAGCAGTAAACGGGGGACGCAAAAGCTTTCGCTATGATGAGTTGGATCAAAACTTCCTGCTGCATATGGAGGGGGGAATTCTGGTCCCTTATCTGGACGCTCTGCAAAAAGATTTAGATATGAGGGATTGACTTTTTAATATGCTTCACGTATAATTGTTACAGCTTATTTATCGTGGTAGTGAATTAGCACTTTAAATTGCTAAAGCGAAAATGGAACAGGGGGAACACTATGAAGCAAAAATTACTACATACACCGGAAGGCGTCCGTGATATTTATAACCGAGAATGTGAGGAAAAGCTTACTTTGCAGGACAACCTGTATCAAGTGTTGAAATCTTACGGATACCGTGATATAGAGACACCTACATTTGAATTTTTTGATGTATTTGGCCGGGAAGTCGGAACGATCCCATCGAAAGATTTATATAAGTTTTTTGACCGTGAAGGAAATACATTAGTATTACGCCCGGATATTACCCCCTCTATAGCCAGAGCAGCCGCCAAATATTTTTCGGATGAGGAGTTTCCCATTCGTCTTTGTTATAAGGGAAATACCTTTATTAACAATTCCAGTTATCAGGGGCGTTTAAAAGAAACCACAGAACTGGGCGTTGAGCTGATTGGAGACAGCAGCGTTGAAGCAGATGCGGAAATTGTGGCTATGGTAGTGGATACGATGCGAAAAGCAGGGCTTAGAGATTTTCAGATCAGTATAGGTCAGGCAGACTTTTTCAAGAGTCTGCAAAAAGAAGCAGGGATTGATGAAGAGACAGAACAGGAATTAAAACAATTAATTTCCAATAAGAACCATTTTGGAGTGGAAGAGCTTCTGTCAGGACTAAAGATTCGTCCGGAATTAAAAAGAATATTCACCAGTCTCCCCCAATTGTTTGGAAATGTGGATGCGCTGGAACAGGCAGCAGCAATGACGGACAATCCAGGTGCATTACTGGCTATCAACCGCCTTTATGAACTCCATCAGATACTAAAAGACTATGGATTTGAACAGTATATATCCTTTGACCTTGGAATGCTCAGCAACTATATGTATTACACAGGCATTATTTTTCGTGCTTATACTTATGGAACAGGCGGTGCCATTGTAAAAGGCGGACGCTATGACGGGCTTTTGGGACATTTCGGAAAGTCTGCCCCTTCCATTGGGTTTGTCGTTGTACTGGAGCAATTGTTAAGAGCACTCTCCAGACAGAAAATCCGGATTCCGCTTAAAATGAGTAATGTTTTGTTTTTATATGATGAATCAAGGAAAGCAGAAGTGATTAAAAGAGCACAGGAAAGCCGTGCGAATGGGATTAATGTTGAGTTGATGAAAAAGTCAGAAGGGAAATCAGAAGAGGAGTATATTGCTTTTGCGAAGAAACGTTATTTAAATCATATTATGTATTTTCGGGAATCTGGGCAAGAGGATACAATATATGAGATGAATTAGAGTATTGGGGTTTGTGGTGGAATTAAAGAAATGAATATAGTTATGGGGTTTGAAGGAGGATGCCAGGAAACCTTGCGGAATTAACTTCTGCGAACCGGACTCCTTCGGCGGTTGTTCGAAGCCCCTTAAAGCAGTCATCACTCGGGAATGCCCTCGTGACTCCTTGGGTCTTCTCTCGCCCTTACGCTGCTTCGCAAGCTACGCAGCTACCCTCATCCACCGGATATTTCGCAGAAGTTAATTCCGCAAGGTTTCCTGGCTGTTTTTCGAAATCATTGTAATTTACCTTGCAAGTAGATAAGACTCCCACCTCTATAGTAGGTGAATGAAAAAATAAATTTATCTTGGTAAGAATCCAACCAGAATATATCCTCTCAATTGTGATGATGTTTTAAATAACATATTATATTTACAAAGCTAAGCAATACAAAAAAAGTATCGCCTTAGATGCACAGCCGGGAGCCATCGCAAAACTATCTTCTGCGAACAATCCGGTGGATGAGGGTAGCTGCGCAGCTTGCGAAGCAGCGTAAGGGCGAGAGAAGACCCAAGGAGTCACGAGGGCATTCCCGAGTGATGACTGCTTTAAGGGGCTTCGAACAACCGCCGAAGGAGTCCGGTTCGCAGAAGATAGTTTTGCGATGGTTCCCGGCGTCCTCTACTTATCATCACACCCCCCCCAACAACTTTTAGTGAAAATGCCGCATACGAAGCGGCATAGAACGGAGACTACTATGAGATATCTAACGTTTGCCCTGGGAAAAGGGCGTTTGGCTAAGACATCACTTGCCATGTTTGAAAAGATCGGAATTACCTGTGAGGAAATGAAAGACCCATCCTCCAGAAAGCTTATATTTGTAAATGAAGAACTGAAATTGAAGTTTTTCCTTGCCAAAGGACCGGATGTTCCCACTTATGTGGAATATGGAGCCGCAGATATCGGAATCGTCGGTAAGGATACGATTATGGAAGAGCAGCGCAAGCTCTATGAAGTACTGGATTTAGGGTTTGGAAAATGCCGCATGTGTGTCTGCGGTCCTGCTTCTGCCGGGGAATTGCTTCTGCATCAGAAACTGATACGGGTGGCAACAAAATATCCCAATATCGCCAAGGATTATTTCTATAACAAAAAGCATCAGACCGTAGAAATCATTAAACTGAGTGGTTCTATTGAACTGGCACCCATTGTAGGGCTTTCGGAAGTAATCGTGGATATCGTGGAAACCGGATCTACGCTGCGCGAGAATGGGCTTGAGGTATTGGAAGAGATTTGTCCCCTTTCGGCCAGAGTCGTCGTCAATCAGGTAAGCATGAAAATGGAAAATGAACGGATTACAAAGATTTTGACAGATCTAAAATCCATACTATAAACGGGAGGCAGATATGCGCATTATAAAATTATCAGAGGAAATCAGGCAGAATGTGCTGGAGGACTTATTAAAAAGAAGCCCGAACAGCTATGGCGAATACGAAAGCGCAGTAGCTGAAATCATTGAAAACGTAAGAAAGGACCGGGATAAAGCAGTCTTTTCCTATACAAAGCGTTTTGATGGAGCGGATACGGATGCATCCAATATCCGTGTTTCAAAAGAAGAAATCCGGGAAGCATATGCTTTGACGGATCCTTCTTTGATTGAAGTAATGAAAAAGGCACTGGTGAATATACGTGAGTTTCATGAGAAACAAAAACGGTACAGTTGGTTTGACAGCAAGCCGGACGGTACGATGCTTGGTCAGAAAGTAACGCCTATGGAAAAGGTTGGTATCTATGTTCCCGGCGGAAAAGCTGCTTATCCTTCTTCCGTACTCATGAATATACTGCCGGCAAAAGTGGCTGGTGTAGAAAAGATTGTTATGACAACACCATGTAATAAAGAAGGGAAGGTGTATCCTCCTACACTGGTAGCCGCCAATGAGGCAGGTGCAGATGAGATTTACAAAGCAGGCGGAGCGCAGGCTATTGCGGCGCTTGCCTTTGGAACGGAAAGTATCCCAAAAGTGGACAAGATCGTCGGTCCCGGAAATATTTATGTGGCATTGGCGAAAAGAGCGGTTTATGGACATGTCAGTATTGATTCGATTGCAGGCCCCAGTGAAATTCTGGTACTGGCCGATGAAACTGCAAATCCCAGATTTGTAGCTGCAGATTTGCTGTCACAGGCAGAGCATGATGAATTGTCCTCCGCTATTTTGATTACCACAAGTGAAACTCTGGCTGAACAGGTTTCCAAAGAGGCAGAAAAATTTACTGCCGCATTATCCAGAAAAAATATAATTGAAAAATCGTTGGAACAATATGGATATATTCTAATCGCCGGGGATATGGATGAGGCCATTGAAACGGCAAATGAAATTGCATCCGAGCATTTAGAAATCATGACCAGGGATCCTTTCCAGGTCATGACAAAAATCAGAAATGCAGGCGCTATTTTTATTGGGGAGTACAGCAGCGAGCCCTTGGGTGATTACTTTGCCGGACCAAATCATGTAATACCTACGAACGGAACCGCAAAATTCTTTTCCCCTCTTTCTGTGGATGATTTTATAAAAAAATCCAGTATTATTTCTTACTCAAAGGAAGCTCTTGAACTGGTACAGAAGGATATAATAAAGTTCGCAGAGTCTGAACAATTGACGGCACACGCAAATTCCATCAAAGTACGCTTTGAAGAATAGGAGGCAGTTATGAGCAGAGAAGCAAAAATTATACGGAATACCAAAGAAACGAAAATTCAAATGAAACTGGATTTAGATGGCACCGGCCCGTCAAAAATTGTAACCGGCATCGGATTTTTCGATCATATGCTGGATGGATTTTCAAGACATGGTTTATTTGATTTGGAGATTGAAGCAATAGGCGATCTGTTTGTAGATTCCCATCACACCATAGAAGACACGGGAATTGTACTTGGTATGGCCATTAAAGAAGCCGTTGGAGATAAAAAAGGGATCCGTCGGTACGGAAGCATGATATTGCCGATGGATGAAGCTTTAGTATTATGCGCAGTGGATCTTTGCGGAAGACCGTATTTTTCTTTTGATGGTACATTTACCGCACCAAAGTGCGGCGACATGGATACGGAGATGGTACGGGAATTTTTCTATGCCGTTTCTTATACCGCAGGCATGAATCTGCATCTAAAAGTGCTGACTCCGGGTAACAACCACCATATGGCAGAAGCCATGTTTAAGGCTTTTGCTAAGGCTTTGGATGAAGCCACAGTCATGGATTCAAGAATTTCAGATGTACTTTCTACGAAAGGAAGCTTATGATGCAGCAGAAGAAATTAATACCACACATTTTTATCAAGAATGGGAAAGCCATAAAAGGCTTTTCTGATGACACACTTTTTGAAAACGGACAACCTTTAGAATTGGCCAGACACTACAGTAATCATGGTGCGGATGAACTGGTTATTTTCGATTTATCACAAACAGACATGGAACATGAGGAATCTCTTGGAATCATCAAGGAAATTTCGCGCCAAATCGACATTCCCATGCTGGGGGGCGGAAATATCAAACGCATGGAAGATGTGAAAAAACTGATCTATGCAGGATGTAAAAAAGTATTTTTAAATTTTTCAAGACAAGATAATATTGAGCTTTTAGAAGAGGTCTCTAAACGTTTTGGCAAAGAAAAGATGGTAGTGTGTACTGCTCAATGTTCAATATTAAGTCAGCATAAGGCATTGATTGAAGAATATGCCGACAGTGTTCTTTTCCTGTCTGATGAAATTTCCGCAATAGAAGCTGCCGGCCTGCTGCCAATGCCGTTTCTTTTAATGTTAACCCGGTCAGATATTCCGGGCATACTGAATCTTCTGAATGAAAAGAATATTTACGGAGTCTGCGGTACGGTACTGTCAGATCTCCAGACAGATTTGATGCAGATGAAACACCGTGCAAAGAGTATGGGAATACCCGTTAATACGTTTGAAAGTTCTTTGAATTGGAGTGATTTTAAATTAAACAGTAATCAGATGGTTCCTGTTATTGTCCAGGACTACAAAACATTGGAGGTTCTGATGATGGCATATATGAATCAGGATGCCTTCGAGAGCACCATACAAACAGGACGCATGACGTATTGGAGCCGCAGCCGGGGAGAACTTTGGGTAAAAGGACTGACCAGCGGACATTATCAGTATGTAAAACAGTTGAGCATTGATTGTGATAATGATACCATACTGGCTAAGGTACTGCAGGTAGGAGCGGCATGCCACACCGGTTCCCATAGCTGTTTTTATCGTGATCTGGTAAAAAAAGATTTTGATGAAACTAACCCGATGAAGGTTTTTGAAAATGTTTTTCATGTAATTAAGGACCGTAAGCTGCATCCAAAAGAAGGTTCTTATACCAACTATCTTTTTGATAAAGGGATTGATAAAATATTAAAAAAAGTAGGTGAGGAGGCCGCTGAAATTATTATCGCAGCGAAAAATCCGGATGCGGAAGAGATAAAATATGAAATCTCAGATTTTCTTTATCATGTCATGGTTCTGATGGCAGAGCGGAATGTAACCTGGGAAGATGTCACCAGGGAGCTGGCACAAAGATAGTATGAATTAAAATTTTCTGCATAAAATTCAATAAGAGAAACGATAATAGATGCGGAGAATTATTATGATACAAGATGATTCATTAAACGGCAGAGATCTAATGATGGAAGAATTAAGGGAAGCGGCAAGACAAAATGAACAGGATATGTCCGGAAGCGTATCCTATTATAAAAGGTCTTATCCACGATACACAGAAGAAAAAGGTGAAGTGCAGCGTAATTACAGTACCTTTGTACTGCGCCTTTTGCTGTGTATCGTTCTTTTTGGAGCCTTTTTGTGGTCTCATCTGGGCGGACAGTCTATTCTGGGTTATAATACGGAAAAGGTGGTAGAGACAATAAGCACAGACGTAGACTTGCAGGAAATCTCAAATTCTGTTAAAATAAATCCATAAGGAAGTTTAGCAGCCATACGCAAAGCACCGGAGCATTTTTTAATCATGCTCTGGAAGGAGAGGAAGATTTTATGGGGGATAAGGAAAGAAGACACATATGGAAAGTCACAATACTGTTTTTGTGTATATTGTGTGGGACAATCATTTTGAAACCGGTGAAGTCACAGGCGGCAGCCGTGCAGAATGCCCAAAAGGACTCAAGTGGCTGGGTGACTAAAGATGGTGCAAAATATTACTATGTATCCGGCAAGCCGATAAAAGGTCTAAGGAAAATAGGTTCCTATAAATACTATTTCAACTTATCAAACGGTAAGATGCTGCGTAATAAATGGAAAGTGATTAACAACCGTAAATATTACTTTGGTAAAAACGGGCGGATGGTCAAAAAAAAATGGATTAGCAAGTATTATGTCGCATCCAGCGGAGCCATGGTTACCAATGCATGGGTCGGCAAGTATTTTGTGGGTGAAGATGGAAAGCGAATATCTAATTTTAAAGGCGGATGGCAGAAGATCAAGGGTAAATGGTATTATTATACTTCAAAAGGAGTAAAAAAAACCGGGTGGCTGACTTATCGGGGAAACCGCTATTATTTGAATCAAAACGGTGTTATGCTTACGAAAAAAAATACCATAAAGAAAAAAACCTATTATTTTACAAAAAGCGGAGTGTTAAAGAAAAGTACCTGGGTAAAAAGCGGAAAATGGTATTATTACGCCAATGCCAAAGGAGTATTAAATACCTCCGTGCGTATGAATGCAAAGAATTATAGCAATGCTACACTTATGGAGTACAATAGCAGCACCTTGAAAGTGCAGGTCAAGAAGGTGAAGAAATACAGTGCTGTTTACTGGACTGCGCATGTGAAGATCAAAAGTGCAGATCAGTTAAAATCTGCCTTATCCTATGGGACATATGGTGGAGCCAGACAGTTGACCTCAAGTGCGGTTCCTGCCAATGGCGGAATTGTAGGCGTAAACGGAAGCGCATTTTCCTATTCCAGCGGAAAGCCCGGCTTTGATGCCGTTATGATCAAGAACGGAACCATTTATAATAAAGCATTGGGTACCAGTTATTCCCTTATGGCAGTCAAATGGGATGGTGCCATGTATACGCCTCAGCAGGGTCTGTCTGCAAAACAACTGGTGACAGCAGGGGTAAAAGATACTTATAATTTTGGTCCGGTACTGCTCCAGGACGGTAAAGTAGTACCCTTAAATATACAAGGATCACCTGATAATTTTTCGCTGGTGACATACAAAGATCCCAGGACGGCAGTCGGTATGGTAAAACAGGGGGAATATGTATTACTGGTTGCGGATGGACGGGGTTCCAATGGTTCCCAGGGGCTTAGACATACGGAGATGATTTCTATTTTCAAAAGCTTTGGCTGTACTTACGCTTATAACTTAGATGGCGGCGGTTCTTCTGCCATGTGCTTTGACGGCAGAATACTAAACCGTCCTTCCGATGGCTCTGAGCGAGCTTGTGGGGATTTCCTATTGTTTACAAAATAAGAAAATAGAAATACGAAAGGCAGATTATGAGAAAACCAGCGTTATCAGATGAAATACTTCTTAGCGTAGAAAAACCGGCCAGATATATCGGAAACGAAGTAAATGCAGTCTATAAAAATTTAAAAGATATTGATATCCGGTTTGCCATGTGCTTTCCGGATGTCTATGAAATCGGAATGTCTTATCTTGGCATCCAGATATTATATGATATGTTGAATCAAAGAACAGAGGTATGGTGTGAACGTGTCTACTCACCCTGGACCGATTTGGACAAAGTTATGAGGGAAAAGGAAATTCCGCTTTTCGCTCTGGAATCACAGGATCCTATAAGAGACTTTGATTTTCTGGGAATTACCATACAGTATGAAATGTGCTATACCAATATTCTGCAAATATTGGATTTAAGTCAGATACCAATACTGGCAAAGGATAGAACGAAAGAGCATCCCTTTGTAATTGGCGGAGGACCGTGTACCTACAATCCGGAGCCATTGGCTGATTTCTTTGACTTATTTTATATTGGAGAAGGAGAAACCACCTATTTCACCTTACTGGATACCTACAAAGAATGGAAAGCTTCCGGTAAGGAGCGTACTGCGTTCTTAGAAATGGCAGCAAAGCTTCCCGGTATCTATGTACCGGCTCTGTACGAAGTATCCTACAGAGAAGATGGCACCATAGCATCCTTTTTACCAAAGAAAGAAGACATCCCTGCCCGTATAGAAAAACAAATTGTAATGGATGTGACGAATACTTATTATCCAAAGGCTCCGGTGGTTCCTTTTATCAAAGCCACACAGGATCGCGTAGTTCTGGAAATTCAACGGGGCTGCATTCGCGGCTGTCGTTTTTGTCAGGCAGGCATGCTGTATCGCCCCACCAGGGAGCGAAAACTTGACATGTTAAAAGAATCTGGCCGTGAAATGCTGAAAAACACCGGATATGAAGAGATCTCACTAAGTTCCTTAAGTTCCAGTGACTATTCAGATCTGGAAGGATTAATCACCTTTTTAATTGATGAGTTTCGCAAAAAAGGGGTAAATATCTCCCTGCCTTCTCTTCGGATAGACGCATTTTCACTGGACGTTATGAGCAAAGTACAGGATGTGCGAAAAAGCAGTCTGACGTTTGCTCCTGAAGCCGGTTCCCAGCGTCTGCGCAACGTCATAAACAAAGGACTGACGGAAGATGCGATTCTGGAAGGTGCCGGTCAGGCATTCCAGGGTGGATGGAACAAAGTAAAACTATATTTTATGCTGGGTCTGCCGACAGAAACCGAAGAAGATATGAAAGATATTGCCCATCTGGCAGATAAGATTGCAAGACGTTATTATGAAATCCCCAAAGATGTAAGAAATGGAAAATGTCAGATTAACGTCAGCACGTCTTTTTTTGTACCCAAACCATTTACTCCGTTTCAGTGGGCAGCAATGAATACAAAAGAAGAATTTCTTTCAAAAGCATATACCGTCAATCAGGAGGTGAAGGAACAATTAAATCGAAAGAGTATTAAATATAACTGGCATGAAGCCAATGTGACCGTCCTGGAAGGTCTTCTGGCACGGGGAGACCGAAGAGTGGGGGCCGCAGTGTTACATGCCTATAAGCATGGTGCTCTGTATGATGCCTGGAGTGAGCATTTTGACAATGATATCTGGATGCGCTCTTTTAAAGAAACAGGACTGGATATTGGGTTCTACACCACCAGGGAACGCCGTAAGGAAGAGATTCTTCCATGGGATTTTATTTATGTTGGCGTAAATAAACAATTTTTATGGAACGAATGGGAACGCGCTTTGGCAGGACAAGTTACTCCAAATTGCCGCATGGAATGTTCCGGCTGCGGAGCAGGCAGCTACAAAGGAGGGGTTTGTCTTGAAGATAAGAATTAAGTTTTCCAAACAAGGTGTGATGAAATTCATCGGTCATCTGGATGTCATGCGCTATTTTCAAAAGGCAATCCGGCGTGCGGATATTGATATTGCTTTTTCGGAAGGATTCAGCCCTCATATGATCATGTCTTTTGCTGCCCCTCTGGGTGTCGGCCTGACCAGTGACGGCGAGTATATGGATATAGAAGTTCGAGGAGAATTGACTTCCAAAGAAGCAGTGAAGCGGTTAAATCGGGTTATGGTTGACGGCATGCATATCCACAGTTACCGTCAGATTCCGGAGCAAAAGACCAGTAAAGCAATGTCGCTGGTAGCTGCTGCTGATTATACCGTAAGGTTTCGCGATCAGAGTGTTCCGGCTGCGGGATGGAGTAAGAAGGTTAATGATTTTTTTGCCCAGGAATCAATTATCATTTTGAAAAAGACAAAGAAGAGTGAGCAAGAAGTTGATATCAGACCTATGATTTACCGGATGTCAGTAAAAGGCGAGGTGATATCCATGCAGCTTGCAACGGGAAGTGTCAACAATCTGAAACCGGAGCTTGTTATGGAAGCATTTGCGGGGTTTCTTGGTACGAAGTGGAAACCGTTTGCGTTGGAAGTGAACCGTGTGGAAATTTATGCAGACATTGGAACGGATATGGGTAGAAAACTGATTTCCTTAGAGGATTTGGGTGAAGAAATTGGAACGTAAGCTGCTTATTACAAGAATGGAACAAAAAATACTGACTGCCGTATCTGAAAATGGAAAAATCACAGAACTGCGGCTGGATAATCCGGAACAGGAATCTATTCTTGGCAATATCTATATTGGAAAAGTAAAAAAGATAGTAAAGAACATCCGGGCAGCGTTTATAGAAATCATGCCCGAATGCGCTTGCTATTATTCCATTGAAGATAATAAAGCCCCTGTTTTTACAAATAAAATGAACTCCCGGAATCTGGTGGCAGGCGATGAACTGCTGGTACAGGTTTCCAGGGAAAGCAATAAGACCAAACCGCCTACCGTCGCTGGAGATCTGAATTTCACAGGGAAATATGTGGTATTAACCACCGGAAAATGCCGTATTGGTGTTTCCGGCAAACTAAATCCGGAAGAAAAAAAATATTTTCGTGAATTAATGACTCCTTATCAAAATGAATCTTATGGCTTTATTGTCCGTACCAATGCAAGAGAGGCCGAGAAAAGCGAAATTATATCGGAAACGGAGTATCTGATCAGACAATATCAGGACGTCATTCAAAAATCAAAATTTCGAACCTGTTTCAGCCTGCTATCCAGACAGGTATCAGCTTATATTTCAGCACTTAGGGATACTTATGCGGATGGGCTTTCCAGGATCATTACGGATGACGTTATAATTTATGGGCAAATAGAAGAGTATTTAAGCACACACCAGTTAAATGATCTGGATAAACTGTCACTTTATGAAGATCCGCTGTTACCAATGGCAAAACTTTACCGTCTGGAGCATGTATTGAAAGATGCACTGAAAGAGCGTGTATGGCTTAAATCGGGAGCATATCTCGTGATACAGCCTACGGAAGCACTGACGGTGATTGATGTCAATACCGGAAAATACGAAGGCAGAAAGCGGCAGCAGGATACGTTCCTGAAAATCAATCTGGAAGCGGCAAGAGAGATTGCATACCAGCTTCGGCTGCGTAATATTTCAGGAATTATTGTGGTGGATTTTATTAATATGGAGTCTGTAGAATATAAAGACACACTTTTAATGGAATTAGATGATCATTTGCGCAAAGACCCATTAAAAACTACGCTTATTGGTATGACTCCATTGAATCTGGTAGAAATCACCAGAAAGAATGTACGAAAACCCCTTCGTGAGCAAATGGGTTAAGTCCCAAAAAGGCGGTTTGATTTTCAAACCGCCTTTCACCATTACTCACGTAATCGAACAGCCCCCGCAGCCTTTCGGCGTCGGTCTTCATCTATAGCCGCATAATGTTTTTTAGTCGTATTTACATCCTTATGCCCTAACACATCCGCAACCAGATAAATATCCCCCGTTTCTCTATAAAGGCTGGTTCCATATGTGCTGCGCAGTTTGTGAGGCGTAATTTTTTTTGTAGTAGTTATCTCTTTTGCATATTTTTTGACCAGATTCTCCACCGCCTGAATTCCTATTCGCATACGCCTGGTAGAGTAGAAGAGGGCATTTTCATGACCGACTACCGGTGTAATATTTCTTCTGTATTCTATGTAGTTTTTAAGTGCCTGTTCTACCTCTTCCCCAAAGTAAATGATCATTTCGTTACCGCCTTTTCGAACAACTTTAATACCATTATTTTTAAAGTCAACATCCTGTATATCCAGCCCCACACATTCGGAAACACGAATACCGGTTCCCAGAAGAAGCGTCATGATCGCAAGGTCACGTGTTTTTGTTTTTTCCCAATAAACTTTCCTCTGCCCGGAAAGTTTATCACCGCAGTGTTCGATATAATCCAATAAGGAGGCCGTTTCATCCACATCCAATCGTACAATCGACTTTTCATGAAGTTTTGGCATATCAACCAGTAATGTAGGGTTCGTTGAGATCATTTGATGCTTATAATAATATGCATAAAAACTCCGTAAAGAGGACATTTTGCGTTTTAATCCACGTTCGCTGTTCGTTTGCTGCTTCTCATTAATATCATAAACTTTCAGATATTCCTGATATTCCTCAATATCCAAGGCATTTAGTTGATCTAAAACGTCAACTGTAAGCATTGATATGGATTTATCTTTCCATAAAGGGTTTTCTTCCAAAAGGAAGTGAAAGAATACACGAATGTCATAAGCATATGAAATACGCGTACGTGTAGAGGTTGTAGGCTCTATGGCGCGAAAATAATCATTGACAAATGAAGGCATGGTTTTAAGTATTTCACGCAAGTGTAATGTGTTTTCAATATTTTTTTGCTCTTGATAAGTTAGATTTTTTGCCATATAGTATATAATTCCTTCCTTAGCACATACTGGTAATGTATATATAAGAGTATAACACATTTTTATGAAAAGCTCTATTATTTTTCCGGATCTATTTGATAAACTTGTGTTTGTCGTATAGATGTATTGATTAAATGATTAAGGCATTATACATAATCTCACCAACTTTGTATAACGCCTCCTGCTTATCATACTAACTTTGTATAATGACCTCCTGCCTAATCCACTAATAATGGTCATGAATTTATTTGAATTCACTGGAGTAATATGGAATCATTAATGTTTGACCGTAATAAATGTTATTATCATAAATTGAATTGATTCTGCATACCTCGTCAATATAACTGTCTATAGAATCATATTCTTCAGTCATATATTCATTGGCAATATCCCATAATGTATCGCCTCTATGTATGCGTATATCGGTATAATATTTGTAAGTATGCTGTTTTTCTTTCGCTTGAACTATTATCTTAAAACTGCCGTATATGATTCCTGATATTAATATAGCCGCTGCAAGCAAAATAAACATTTTTCTTCTTGTACGATTTTTCCTTAGCTGTAATTGTCTTAATTTCTTTTCTCTCATCATTTGTACCCTCCCTTAAGAAATAACCTATAACAAACTGTCTTAGATTCTGCGGTTCTAATTTTATCCATTCCTTTTTATTCTTATAGTTAAAAATCAGAACATGTTTTCCGAACGTTTGTTTTGTATAATCAAATTATAATATACGAACAGCTGTTTGTCAACAAAAAAGCGAACAAGTTTTCCGAATATTCGTTTGCGTTTTTTTAACTTATGTGTTATGATTATTAAAAGCATTCAATCAATTAAGGAGGTATCTATTCTATGGCATACGGTAAAATTTCCAAAAAGCAAAGTGAAATATTAGAATATATTAAGAACGAGATTTTGAACAGGGGTTTTCCACCGGCAGTACGTGAGATATGTGAAGCAGTAAAATTAAAATCCACTTCTTCAGTCCACTCTCATTTGGAAACTTTGGAAAAAAACGGTTATATTCGTCGTGATCCTACAAAACCAAGAGCAATTGAAATTCTTGACGATAACTTTAATCTGACTCGCCGTGAAGTGGTGAATGTACCGATTGTTGGTCGTGTTGCAGCCGGAGAACCGATCCTGGCTGTGGAAAATGTAGAAAACTACTTTCCTATTCCGGCAGAGTTTCTGCCGAATATCCAGACCTTTATGCTGGTTGTAAAAGGGGAAAGCATGGTCAATGCAGGAATTTATGATGGTGACCAGATATTGGTTCAGCAGCAATCTACGGCTCGGAACGGAGATATGGTTGTGGCGATTGTTGAGGATTCTGCTACCGTTAAGACATATTATAAAGAGGATGGCTATTATCGGCTCCAGCCGGAAAACGATTATATGGACCCGATCATTGTACATGGTGAAATTGAAATTGCAGGGAAGGTAATTGGTGTTTTTCGTTTCCTCTCATAAATGAGATATATTGTTTTTCGCACGCTAATATTTAGTGGGAACGTTAAAAGAGGATGGTTGCTTCATCAAGCTGAATTAGCAACCATCCTCTTAACCATCTTATTTATTCTATTTATTACTATTTTAATCTATCACTGCCTCTGTATTATCGATACTTTCCGAATCCGACTCCGTCTCCTGGTTCATCTGATTCTCTGTTGCCGCAGTAGTCGACGTATTGTCTGTTACAACATTATCGCCCAGTATGTTATCATTTGTATTATCCAGGATATTATTTTCGGTGGAAATCTCTGGTTCTGGCTCATCTTTAGATCCGGTAAAGAAATTAACAATATTATCCCAAAGTTGTTTTATACTGTCTAAAATTTTAGTAAAAAATGATTTTTGTTCATCAGAAGCATTATTCAGGTAATCTCCTATATTGTTTTCTATACGATCCAGGGTGGTTTTTAATTCATCGTAATTATAATCCTGAGCCGCAATTTTTCCCATCAAGGCCGTAATTTGCGCTATCTGTTCATCGGTCAATGTGACGTTTGCATTTTCTGCATGCTCTGTAACAATTTTTTCGATCTCTTCCGGTTCAATCGTCTGCGTCTCAATAACTTCTCCCTTAATTTCACTGATAAGCTGTACCGCTTCATCTTTACCGATCGCATCGCCAAGTTCACCGGTTTCAATTAATTCATCCGTTGCCAGTTGTTTCTTTTCTTCGTCCAGCTTATTATCAGAAGCAACCTCATAGGCTTTCAGGATTCCGGTAAGGGCTCCGGTTCCTGATACTTCAATTGGGCAGGCCGCGACCACATTGCAGTTTGTGATTCCTGCCGTAGTCAGTGTAGAGGCAATCATGTTACTGGTGACCCAGGTCAGATTTGCGGTCTTCACCTGAATTCCCCCTGACGTAGTTGGTTCGATATATGCACAGCTGTAGGTTCTCGTTCCGATCGTTTCTTCTGAGGCAATACCTTCCAGATATTGACGTTCCTCAGTATTGTTTACCTCAATAACTTCTACTTCGTCTTTATTAACTCCAAAATACTGATACATCGTTTCTTTTTGTGAATCTGAAAGATTTGCTCCTAAGGTTACTACTTTTGAACTGTCTGCCAGTGCGGTAGATGTAAAAATACCTGACAGACATAAAGCCAGTGCTATAAGTGTAATGATTTTTTTCCTCATAATTATTATTCACTCCTTTTGTGTGCTGTTTATCATTTACCTTTCAAACTCAATATCCCCCAGTGTGCTGTATCATTCACCTTTAGTAAAACAGTGCTTCATAATCGGTTATCCAACCCTTAATTGCCGTAGACAGTATTCTAAAATATCTTTATAAGTATCACGGTCATAATGAAGTCCATCCGTAGTTTCGAATCCATTTTCCAGCAGATAGTTATAGGTATCAATATAGGCGACCCATTCAGATAAGTTTGACATGAGTGTATTATTAAAATCTTCGATATCATTGTTGGTCACGGATCCATTATAGTTGCTGCCAATTGGATTAACGGTCATAAAATATATATCAACACCGCGCTCGACCCAATCTGCTACTCTGCTATTTATGAATTCTATATATTCATTTTTATTTTTCGGATCATTCACCCCTAAATTGATAACGATTGCACAATTCTGTACAATATTTTCGTCAATCAACGGAGCTGCGGTTTCCGAAAGCCAGGAATAGCCTTCGCCATTTTCACATATCCATTCACAGGCCGGATGGCTGATAACAGCGGACATCCCTTTAAAACGTGAATCTCCTACCATGATAACTTTATCATATTGGCTGCGTTCGTGTTCTTCCATTATAATTGTATCCTCTGATTCTGACTCTAATTCACTTTCTTTTGTTGCTGCTATATCGGTTTCTGATTCAGATGTTACTGTATTCACTTTTTCTGTATTTGCTGTTTCTGTGTTTTTTGCATAAGAATGATTGCTTTCTAAATCCGGCATATCTAAATCGGTTATTTTTATTTCCGTATTTAATAATGTCGCATTACTTTCTGCTTTTTGGCATGAAACGACAGCAGCAACTGTAGTAATCATCAGTACTATGAATATAATTATTAGAACTTTTTTCTTCATATTGCTTTCATTCACCTTCTTTTATTGGTTTCGCATTATATTTCACCAATACAATCTGTCATAAGCAACTCTCGGACTACTTTCCAATTATATCATATTATAAATATTATTAAAAGCATATTATAATTCTTCAACATCAAGACTTTTTCCATCTCTCCAAATACGTTCTAAATCATAGAACAGTCTGTTTTCCTCATCAAACACATGAATTACAATATCACCATAATCCATTAATATCCAATGGGCGGTCTGGTATCCCTCGATTTGTCTTGGCCGATAACCGGCCTTTTCCATAAATTCTTCCACATTATCGACCATAGCCTGTACCTGATTGCGGTTACTTCCACTGGAGATAATAAAATAATCCGCTAAAACAGATATCTCCTCAATATTGATTATCTTAATATCCAATGCTTTTTTCTCAGCAAGAGCCTCACATACGATGCGTGCCATTTCTTTCGATTTATTCTCCATTTACATGTTCCCTTTCATATTGAATAATTTATTTAATTTCAGTGATTCTATTACTATTTAATTCTTTATAATAATTATACGCCTTTTCTGTCATATCATCAACGATACGGTTATGTTTCTGCAAGTAGATCAATGTATTTTTTAATATCATATACAGTGCTTTATCTATGTCCCAAAATGCAAAGTTCCGGATTTCAGGAAGATTGCCTGCCTTATAACGCCAGGGCTCAATATAGTCAGCAATATAAACAATTTTCTCCAATAATGTCATTTCCGGTCTTCCGGTTGTATGGTAACGGATTGCGGATAAGATTTCTTTGTCATGAATATCATATTGCTCTTTTGCCATGAAAGCTCCTAATTTTGCGTGAAGTAAAAAAGGATTGGCTTTTTCATATTCGTTAATGCGAATGTTTTGTTTCCGGCACATACTGATCATTTTATCGTCTGGTATTCGTTTCGCACAGTCATGAAGAAGTCCGGCTGCCTGTGCCTTTTTTATGTCCGCTTTGTAGCACATGGCAAGTGCGGCACTGGTATACATGACGCCCAGGGTATGATTGAAACGCTCCACATCCAGATGTTTTTTTAATTGCAGCTGCATTTTTCCGATGTTATACTCTTTCATTCTATTTCCTGCTCTTTGTAAAGATTTTTTTCTTCAATATAACGAATCACATCATCCGGTACATAATAACGCAGAGATTTACCGCATTTTGTCCATTCACGGATGGTTCCGGATGAAATGTCAATGTTTGGAGTATCCAGTATCAGAATGCCGGCATGAAATTTTTCTTTTAAATATCCCATCTGCTGATTCATCTGCCGGTTTGGAATATGATTTCTGACTGCAGCAACCAGGGTACAAAGGCTGCAGATTTCCTGCGGTTCTTTCCATGACTCAAAAGAAAAGAGAGAATCTGCACCCAGAATAAAATAATACTCCGTATCCTTATTTACAGATTTTAATCTTTTTAAGGTTTCTTTTGTATACGTGTATCCTTCGTCATGGGCTTCCGCCAGAGAGAGTTCAAAATGGGGATTATTTGAAATGGCCATTTCTACCATATTAATTCTTTCCGGTGTTGTAGCACGTCCCGTGCGTTCTTTCTTATGAGGTGGATTCCCGGAGGGCATAAATAATACAGTATCCAATCCCAACTGGAGATAAGCATTTTCCCCCAGGATCAGGTGTCCGATATGAATGGGATCAAAGGTTCCGCCCATGATGCCGACCTTCCGGTATTTTCCGTTTTCCATCTTGTAGTAACCTCCATAAATCTTTTAGGGCAAGACAATTTTTTTCTTATCGTCTTTCCTTTCTTTATATAAAACGATTTTCTTGCCAATCACCTGTACCACTTGAGACTGGGTGCGTTCCGCCAGCATATTGGCCAGTTCATTTGGATCATCCATACAGTTCTGCAATACACTGATCTTAATTAACTCCCTGGCTGCCAGTGCATCTGTAACGGCACAGGTGAGTTCAGGAGTCAGGCTTCCCTTTCCGATCCGAAAGACAGGATCCATAGTCATTGCCAGACTTTTCAAATACGCTCTCTGCTTACTTGTCATTTCTTCCTCCGTTTATTTATAATAATCAAATGCCAATCCATACATACGAACCGTATCGCCTTCTTGTATGCCGGCAGCTTCCAGTTCCTCTAAAATACCAGTATCTTTCAGAAATTTCTGAAAAAACAGAAAGCCTTTTTCTGATTCCAGATTGGTATATCCTAACATTTTTTCTATTCTGGGACCTTCTACAATATAAGTGTTTTCTTTCTCCGCCGATTTTTCTACGGTATATGGCAAATTGACGTTTATATGCAATTCTTCCGGAAAATATTCCTGTTCAAAAACAATTGCCTCTTCCGGTATGGTTTTCAATACTTCCCGCACATAATACAGCAATTCCTGTATACCCTTTCCGCTTACGGCAGAAATGGGGAACACTTTCACACCCTTAGGTTCAAATTCATCTTTGATCTTCTTCACCGGGTCCTCATCGCCATCATAGATTGCATCAATTTTATTAGCGGCAATAATCTGCGGGCGAGCTGCTACTTCTTCATTATAGGCTTTTAGCTCTTCATTAATTTTATAAATATCGTCAACCGGATCACGTCCTTCGGTAGAGGCTGCGTCTACCATATGAATCATGATTTTCGTTCTTTCTATATGACGTAAAAATTCATGCCCCAGTCCGATACCCTCCGAAGCGCCCTCGATCAGTCCCGGAATATCGGCAATGACAAATCCTTTACCATCTTCAAAATCCACTACACCCAGATTGGGATTGAGAGTGGTAAAATGATAATTAGCTATTTTAGGACGGGCATTGGTCACACGTGACAATAATGTGGATTTCCCTACATTGGGGAAGCCCACCAACCCTACGTCGGCAATGACTTTCAGTTCCAAAAGCAATTCCAGTTCAAGTGCATTTTGCCCTGGCTGTGCATACTTTGGCGCCTGCATAGTCGCAGTGGCATAATTCATATTTCCCTGACCGCCGCGGCCGCCTTTTAAAATAACCTGTCTTGTATTGTCACCTGACATATCGGCAATGACTTTTCCGGATTCGGATTCCTTTATTATTGTACCCGCAGGCACTTTTAATATTAAATCTTTTCCGTTTGCACCGTGACATCGCCTCTTACCGCCGGGTTCTCCATCCTGGGCACAGAATTTCCGTTTGTGGCGGTAATCAGCCAGGGTATTCAGCCCTTCATCTACTTCAAAAATGATACTTCCGCCTTTTCCGCCATCACCGCCATCCGGACCGCCGTTTGGGACATAGAGTTCTCTTCGAAAACTTACATGACCGTCTCCGCCTTTCCCTGATCGGATATAGACTTTGGCTCTATCTGCAAACATATATACAAATCTCCTTTACTCTCCTATTTCTTTTCTCATGTATAAAAAGGGCTTCAAACCAATTTGATTTGAAGCCACACTAGTTTTTAGATTATTCTGCCGGTACCGCAACAATTGAGACTTGTTTCTTGTCTCTACCTTTTCTTTCAAATCTTACAACGCCGTCAATTAAAGCGAATAAAGTATCATCTTTGCCACGACCAACGTTTACACCCGGATGAATTTTTGTTCCGCGCTGTCTGTAAAGGATATTTCCAGCTTTCACAAATTGTCCGTCAGCTCTCTTCGCACCTAATCTCTTGGATTCGGAATCTCTTCCGTTTTTGGTAGAACCCACTCCCTTTTTATGAGCGAAAATTTGAAGGTTCATTTTCAACATTATCTACACCTCCTTAAATATCAGTTTGATATATTCATTCCCGTATTGATTTTGAATCTCTTTTAAACCCAGAATCATAGAATCCAATAACAATGTAGTCTCTTTTGAAATATTATCTTCAAGTATCAGTTCAATCAGCCCGTCCTCCTGTTTGACAGTAAAGCGGTCTTTCGTAAACTGTTCTATGGAATTGATCGCATTTATAGTCAGTGCAGATACCGCTGCGCAGATTATATCATATCCTTCTATCGCATAACCGGCATGACCTTCTGAAATGAATCCACTATATTGTTCCTCATTCTTCTGAATCTTAATCGTAATCATGGTAATTAACCGTTGATCTTTTCAATTTTAACCTGAGTAAACTGCTGTCTGTGACCGTTTTTCTTGTGATATCCTGTTTTTCTCTTATATTTGTAAACAATCACTTTTTTGGCTTTTGCGTTTTTCACTACGCTGCCGGTTACAGTTGCATCAGCTACATCAGAACCTACTTTTAATCCGTCATTGCTTACTGCAAGTACTTGATCAAATGTTACAGTCTCACCAGCTTCTACTCCAAGCTTTTCTACGTAAATGATATCGCCTTCGGCTACTTTGTACTGTTTACCACCTGTTGCAATCACTGCGTACATATGGCACCTCCTATTATCATTACTCGCTAAATACGGTGGTCATATGCATGACTCTTAAACCTCTTTATGCGGCATACTTATTTATAGTAGCATGTTTTAATTGTTACGTCAATCATTTTGCTGCATTTTTTTACAGTTTTTTTACAGTTCAGCCATGCAAATTTTCAATAACATATGCAGGAGAAAGCTTGTTTTCTCCTGCATATGTTATTGAAAATTTATTTGGCGCTCTGCCAAAGCGAGATGTAGCGTAGCGAAATTGAGCTTATGGCTGAACTGTAATTCCTTCTGCAAATAAAAGAAGTATAAGAATGAACTCTTTAGATAAATTTCTAAAGAGCCCATTCTTGAGTATTAATGTGAATGAAAGATTCTCCCCATATAGTCATACTTTTAATCTATATGGGATATTTCATTACTTTTTGTAAATCCTTACCGTTTTTGTCATGCTCCCTTTCGGTTCCTTTAAAATTGCTTTATAAGCCTTATAAGCCGACTTCGGTACATAGACTTTCAAACACCCGTTCACATTTCTCAGGATACAGCTGCACTCAATCGCTTTTGCGTTCTTTGATTGAAATGTTAATTTCTTTAACTTTTTCATATGTGAGAACGCACACATATCAATGAACACAACACATCTTTCAACTATAAGTTCTTCCACAGTAGTTCCTGACAGTGCATATGCTCCAATATTCGCAATTCCTGCCCCGATCTTTACTTTTCCGCTTGCACTTGGATAAGCGATTAACTTTGTTCCCTTCGTACCGCGACCCGTAGTCAACATTGGACCATTGCCGGCATAGTGATGGTTTTTACTGTTTACCATAAATTCAGTCAGGTTACGGCACTTCACAAATGCACTACTTGAAATTCTAAGTACACTTTCCGGTATGGATACACTTCTGAGCCTGGAGTCTCCATAGAATGCACCTGCCCCGATTCCGGTAACCCTGTATTTCTTACCACTGATCCTGACATAATTTGGAATTACCAGATCCGATGCCAGATCCTTATTGTAACGGTTCAATGATACCTCAACCTCGCCCGCCTTCTTAGCGGTTGCTTTCTTGGTTATCTTATAATTTAATCCATTGACTTTCTTCGTGCCCTTGTCTTTATGATAGTGCCCTTTTGTAACCCTGATCCTCTTAACGGTGTAAACATCTTCGCCATATTCCCTGGTAACGGCAATCAGCTTAACAATTCCACCCTTCAGTGCATACAGGTTTCCTTCAGAATCCAGTACCGCAATATTCGGCGTATCATTATGCAGCTTGACAGAAGAGCCTTTCGGTACATTGATAACTTCCACGTGGGTGGATTGACCCGGTTTTAATGTGTTGTCATCTGCAACGATCTTCACATCCAGCCTTACGCCCGTGATGACAATCTTCTTAAAGTCGGTGATATTTTTGATGGTGTATACGCCGTTTTTATCCGGTTTCAGGACTTTTTTATCTACTTTGACTACAAATCTGGATTTTGAATAAGCTTTTTCCAAGGTTGCAGTAAACTTAAAGTCATCACCATGCAATACATAATTCTTGTTGTAATACTTATTCGTATCGTAGTTATAAATTGCTTTCAGCTTGATCCCTTTCACATCCGGATAGGTAACGGTATAAACATTTCTCTTAATACCTTCAATTTTAACATATCTGTTTTCCTTAATGTCCGGAATCGTATATACACCGTTTGCATCCGGCACAATCACAGTGGTCCAAACTACATTATTAAGCCTGGAATCAACAATCTGATTCCGCCCTACCGTAACCTTCAATTCAGACTGTGTGTATCCAAAGTCTTTGGTAATGGTGAATTTATAGCTGCTGCCATATTCCACCCTGTCTTTGTCATAACCCATCATCTGATTGATTTCGATACCGGTTTCATTGGGTAACGTTACATTATAGGTGTTCATTGCCACACTATTGACAGATACTACGGAACTGCCTTCCACTACGCTTACACTGAAGAAATGATAAGAATTACCCACAGTGTCAAGGTCATGATTCAGGAAATATTCGTTTGGAATAATTGGAATTCCAGGAACACTGTATCTCTCCATAGCGGTATCATTGAATGTAGCGTTTACATCTGATTTATTATAACCTTCCGGCATTTCTACATCAAGCCGGAATCTTTTGCCTGACTTCACATAAAAGGTCAATTTATTATTTTCCGTGGCCAGTTCACTTACAGTTATGTTACTGCTCTTATCACTATAGGCTTCCAGATAATACGGTGTCACATTTCCTGCCAGTATATTCAGAGGCAGGTAAACCACTACTTTATCCAGAGATTCCATGGTAATTACACGTGCTTCCGTAACTGCGCTTACCGTATAAGTTCCATCTGAATTTTCAGTTAAGATACCATTCAAGCTATCTGTTAAAGTAACTTTGGAACTCAGATAATTCTGTTCCTTTATTAACTTAAAATTAAAATCTTCTCCATATGGTACTTCGGCACTGACGATCTTATTTCCATTGGAATCCTTATAGGAACCGGAAGTAATCTCATTACCTGTCAGATCCGTATAGACGATGCCCTTACTGTCAGATCTGAGCTCTACTTTATATACTTTCTTAACTGGTTCAGAAATACTGATTATCTGGTTTTCCGTTACATTAGCAATGACATAAGTTCCCGCCGGTGTCTTTCGAAGTTCCACACCGTTCGCTTTTACTACGAACTTATCCGGATCATAAGGATCGCTGACATTCAATGAGAACGTAAACTTTTCGCCATGCGTTACCTTATTGTTTGTATCATTCAGGTTAACGCCTTCTACCTGAATCGCTGCATCGCTGATTACCGGATTATGGTCATCTGCTATTACTGTATATTCATTGGGTTGTAGTCTGTCGCCGGTATATATTACGGCATTACCGGTCGTTGTAATCGTGAAGCTATAAACGCCCTCTTCTGATTTATACAGCTTTACAGCGGTCGGCGTAGAATGTGTCGCATCTGTGTAAGTGATATTTGGCACATCGTTTCCAAAAGCTTCCGGATTATTTACTCTTACAGCATAAGTAACTGCTGTTTCCGTTGGAACATACAGGAACCGGTTCTGACTCAGACTCTGCTGATTCTCTGGTGTTACATCCTCATCAAACGTGAACAGGTCAAAATCATTCAATGCCCCATTCGTATCATCTACAACAACCTTATCCTGAACTGCTGCGGTAACGACAACATCTTCTGTCACTTTTTCGATCTTGTAAGTAACGGTATTTCCATTATTTGCAACTATGTTTAATGGTAGATTCGCTGTTGTCTCAATTATGGAATCAGAGTATGCCGCATTAGTAACTACCTTGAATTGATAGGATTCTCCCTCTTTCACAGAAGTGACATTTACTCCGGCCTTCTGCGCATATTGATAATCTGCCGCTGCAATTGTTGGTAAATTGATGGAATAATCTTTCAGTTTTACTGCTCCGGTTATGGATAGAGTGACCGGTCCCGTGATATTCTTCACTGTGAAAGAAGTATTCTTATCTAATTCTATGATTTCATAGGAGCCGTCTGTTAAGGTAACTACGATACCTGCTTCACCGTATTTGTAATTTACAGTATCCAGATCAACTACGATATTCAGGTCTTTTCCATAGTTGACTTCGCCTACTTCCTGTATGCCGATCTGGCCATTCAGTATATTTTTACCTGCAGCTGCTGCTCCATCTACAAATACATCTGAGAAAGCAGCCGTCAAACCAGGCTGTACAAATGCCCTGACTTTGTTACTGACAATGCCAACCGGATTCACACTGTTAATGTCAATGGTAACATCCTGTGTTACTCTGTAAGTAATGACATATACTCCGGAAACAGTATTATAATTAACAATTTCGCCGAGTATTCCAGATTCATTTATCACATTCATCGTGATATCACTCTTATCCGGTAATACAGTTCCGTCTTCCGTCACTTTCAGGCAGAACGTAATCAGGCTGCCATAAGCTATATTCTTTAAATAACTAATGTCTTCACCAGCTTCGTTCGTTACTGTCGTACCGGCAAGTTTGTTCTCAAACATTATATTAAAGTACTCTTTCTTTGGTGCGCCTTCTGCTGTGAACACCAAATCCCCCGCAACATGCTCAATCGTATATGTATAGACGCCGGCTGATTTTTCTACAGGCGGTACTACGGTACCATTGCACTTGATAATCAAACCATCAATTACATATCCGTCTTTCAGAGTTGCCGTCAGTTCATAAGTACCATCACCTTGAACTGTCAGTACTCCTCCCGGAGTTCCAATTCCCGTATAGGTTACTCCATCCGCATCTTCCGGTATGGATACCTTGAAAGTCAGCGTATACAAGGCAGGTTTCGTACCTTCGATGGTGACCACTGCATCTGTCTTGCCAACATAAACAACACCTGTTGCCAAGTATTTGCTGACACTTGTCAGATGTGCACCCTCACCTTCCACCGTTAATGTTTCCGGGTCTAATTCAAACCCTGTGGTTGGTTTAATGGTGAACTCATAGTAATCCCCTTCTTTTACCGTATCAACGATCGTTAATTCATTCGATCCGTCCGTAACAGAAATTCCTTCTCCTTTTACAAAGGTAACGGTACGGGCAAGACTTTCCACGCCATCGATGGCGATGGATATCTGCTGTTTCACATTGTTTAATACATATTGTGTGTTAGGCTGTTTTTCTTCGATGATCCCTGCACTGGATGTAACAATCAGACCGGCTTCTGCAATCTTATAATTATCTGTATCTCCCACTGCAACTGCAAAAGATACGTTCGTACCATATGGTACATCAATCGTCTCAATTACATTTGCAGAAGATGCATCAATTTCCTGCCCGGTAAGTATACCGTCACCCAGGAGCGTTACCTTTAATCCTTTTGGTACATAGATCGTAACCTCATTGGAAATCGTATCTACTTTATCATCTGCTTCACCTATGGTAATCAGAGATTCTTCCAACACATAATAGTGGTAATAGATAGCTCCATCTTTATACTGGTAAACTATTACAGTATCATTATTCTGGTCTATGGCATCCACGTTTGCCGGAAGGGTGGTTCCTTCTTTTTCCGGTTTTACCACAAAGGTAATCACTTCACCATAAGTTATATTTTCAAATTTTGTAATTTGATTTCCATCCAGGTCGGTGATAATCGCACCTTCCACATTATTGCCTAATAATACATTGTAACTAAGAAGATTTGCAATACCTTCCGCACTAAATATCAAATCTTCCGTTACATTGGATACTTCGTAAATATATTCCCCAGAAGTCTGTTCTACCGGTGTAAGAATTCGACCGTTACATCTTACCGTCATACCACTGATCTCATAACCCTCTTTCAGGATCGCTTTCAATGTATAAGTATCTCCGCCGGTAACGGTTGGTAAGCCGTAGAAACTTACCCAGGGTTCTGATGCGGGGATCGTTACATTAAATGTCTGAGACTCCAGAGTCGGTTTTGTACCCGAGACTCTAACCACCACATCTTTTTCACCAATTTTGACAGCGCCTACTCCTGTTGTCTGATCAAAACTGAGCAATAGTGCTCCATCACCTTCTACCTTTATCGTCTCAGGATCCAGTTCATAACCCGGCAGTGCATTGATATTGAAGACATAGAAGTCTCCTTCTCTTACGGTATCTACTATCGTTAATTCTCCTAATGTCAGTCCGTCTGTAATAGAGATACCTTCACCTTTGACAAAAGTCAACGTGCGATTGATTTTTTCAATGCCGTCAATAGCTACTGCGATGGGCTGCTTCACATCATTTACCACATACTGTACATTTTGTTGAGCTGCAAATATACTTCCCACATTTGAAGTAACCGACAATCCGCTTGCTGCGATCTTGTAAGTATCCGTATCTATAATTTCCACCGTAAAGGACAGGCTATTGCCATAAGGTACACTGATGACTCCTGATGCGGTACCCGTTATTCCTTCAATGGGAGCCTGCACTATACCATTCAAAGTTGGAGTGACACTCAGGCCTTCCGGTACATAGATCGTAACGTCGTTTTCAATATAGCTTACTTCCTGTACTGCTTGCCCGATTGCCAGGAGGCTATCTGCTTCTACCCTATAGTGATAATATATTGCTCCATCTTTATATTGATAAGGATCTACTGTATTTGTTCCATCATCTGTAACAATATAGGATGGAAGAATAGCTCCTTCCTTCGGTTTCACAACAAAAGTAATATATGTTCCATATGGTACATCTACGATCTTTGTGATCTCGTTTCCATCTTCATCCGTGATAACTGCCCCTTCTATGTTGTTTCCAAACAGCACTGTATGATTTTGAATGGATGGAATTCCTTCGGCTGTAAATACGAGATTTTCAGACACATCATTAATTATATAAATATACTCATTTAATGCCGGGGTAGGTGTGGGATTAATAACAAAGCCATTGACTTTTACTGTAACTCCCTCAATGGAATATCCATCTTCCACTTTTGCAGTCAAAGTATAGGTATCTCCTTCATCAATGGTAGAAGCTCCGCTAAAACTGACGCCTGTCATATTCCCGGGAAGATAAGCCCGGAATGTTTGAGTTCCCAATGGTGCGTTCGGTATTACACCACTTGCCGCAACTGTGATATCGGATGTAACACCCGATATTTTAATCGTTCTTTCCGTTGCAGTGGAACCGATCACCTCTACTGTTCCATTTGCAGGAGCAGCGGATACCTGAAAGGAATCAAAGCGGTATCCATCGGATAGCTTTACTTTATAAATATAATCTTCCGTTCCTGTCAGAACAATGACGCCCGGCAGAATATCTGAGGCACTGATTGGTGACAGTTCTAATCCTTCTATTGTTGTAATCGTTACTTTATGTTCTGTCGGAGCGATTTCTCTGACTCCGCTCACAGTTATTGTTGCATTCTGATTCACCGCCGGAATGCAGATCAGGGTATATCCATCCTTGACACCGTTGACAGATGTTCCGGCAGAACCCGTTACGGTAAGATTATCCCGTATATAACCAGACGCCTCTTTTACTGCAAACCAATAGTCCTCTCCTTCTGTTACCGTAACCTGATTTGCAAGCTTAGTTGTGTAAACACTTACCACTCCATTTGTCACGGCACAGGCATATGCTTCCAAGCCTTCCTCTATAGAAAATGTCAGCTTATACTGTGCGGCTGAGACCGGTTCTGAAAACATTGTCCCGTCTTCCACAAATGTCAAAGCCACTACTGTATCAGAGACCGTATAGGAAAGATAGTATCTGTTTTGTCCATCCCTTTGAAGAGGGGCTGAAATATTGGTTGAAGAGTTTTCCCAGATATGAAATGCAGCTGATCCATTCGAGGTATATCCTGCTGCCGGCTCCAGATAGAACTTTACAATTTCTCCCGGGATGGCTTTGATACTCGAACCCACATCATTGCCATTCACATCCTTCAGGTATGTATTCGCTATCTGATTGTTAATTTGTATTTCTTTCTCCACCGGAATCTGTTCTACCGGAGTGACAAGGGGAATAGACCATGCTTCTTCAAATCTAAGCGTCACCGCATCCGTTACAAGATATTTATAGTATGGACGCTTAGCTCCGGTTTGATAAATCAACTTACCGATAAAAGAATTAGCCGTTTCTATCTCCGTAACTGAGATTTGTTGTACTGTATTATCAATTTCATATTGTGTTTCATCCTGTGGGGATAAATAAAAATACAGGTATTCACCTGTCACCGCATCCACTGATGCCCCCAGAGGATTACCATTTTCATCAGTAATATAAACATTTGGAATTTGATTATCAATTCCAACTCTCACTGGTGTTGCGGCATTGACGACCCCTGCCGGTACATAGAGGTTTCCCAGTATGATTGACATTGCTATCAGAAACGCTATTATTTTTCTTTTCACCCTAAAGGGCATGATCACCTTTCTTTTCGTCCTTCTTTTCATGCAACTTCCTCCTTAAATTATAAAAATTCTGTTATATGCTTCAAATTTACGCTGTTCACTCTGTAAAATCAATAGACTTGGCGTGAAATAAGAGTTTTCGGCGTGAACTATTTGTAATAAAACAAAATTTATGATAAAATTATCCTTAATACAGTATAAATATGTAATTTAAGGAGACGTAAGCAAATGAACATTGCTGTATGTGAGGATTTAAAACACGAAGGAGACGTTCTCTGTATTTTTATTGAAAAATATTTTAAGGAGCGCTCTTGTCCGATAAAGATTACTGCTTTCAAAAGCGGAGATGCTTTTCTTGGCAGCTTCAAACCGTTTGTTTATGAAATTGTCTTTTTGGATATTTATATGCCGGGAATAAACGGAGTTGATACCGCCCGCAAGATACGTGAAACTGACAGAAATGTCATTATCATTTTCACAACTTCAAGCAAAGACCATGCTCTGGACGGATACGCTGTAGATGCGATGCAATATCTCCTAAAACCCATTGAATATAAGAAACTCAGCACCGTCCTTGACAAGTGTCATGACCGCTTTGCCGACGCTATGAGGTTTATTGAGGTTTTATCAGACAGAGTGTTAGTAAAAATCCTGCTCCGCGATATCTTGTATGTAGAGGTTTTTGATAAAACCTGTATAGTACATACTCATACCGGTAATATAAAAACATATAGTACGCTGGGTGAAATCGAACAGCTTCTCGGCGGACTTCCGTTTTTACGCTGTCATCGAACGCATATCGTCAACATGGCCTATATCATCGAAGTTTTGGATGACGAATTTATGCTTCAAAATGGGGAAAGGATTCTCATTCGCAGATCTGATAAGCTTGCCATAAAACAAATATATACAGATTATGTTTTTTCTATTGTAAGGGGGAAGGCTAATGTTTGATACGTTTGTAAAAGGTTTAGGCATGTTGCTGACCGTGTTGCCTTATGCGGTGCTATGCTTTATCCCATTTTGGGGAAATTTGAAAATTTCTACTCAAAAACTAATTTTCATATTTGCCCTTTTTCTGTCTGTTCAAATCGGCACAACTTACCTTTATATATCATTATTATCCGATCATTCGGACTTATGGCAGCTATTTGTTTACGTATTGTTAGCATTTTCTTTTATGATATTTCGCCTAACTGTACGTATGAAGTTTTGTAAACTGTTTTATGTTTTTCTCATGGTTGCAACTTATGCCTATTGCGTTACTGGTTTTTCAAACTATGTGGAAGTAAAACTGTATCCTTCCACATTTGAGATACTTTTTTCTACGCCGTGCGTTGTGCTAAATGCGCTGCTTCTGGTAATAACAATGCCGTTTTTTGCACATTTTTTGTATAAATTTGTGCGCCCGGCCATTCTTGCAGTCGATATATCCGCATGGAAGTTTATGTGGCTGATTCCTGCTACGTTTTTAGGAGTTCTCTCCATTTATATGGGAACATTTGAAGCAAGTATCCTTTCAAGCTGGCAATACATTACCGTTCTTTCTATTCTGACGTTTGGAACATTTTTAGTCTATTATGTCGTTATCAAAATGATTACTGCAACTGTGAATAGTGCGAAACTTGAAGTCAGCGTTACCATGATGCAGCAGCAGCTAACCTTGCAGGGCGAACAATATAAAATGCTCACGGAGAACATCGCTTTAGCACGTGCGGCGCGGCACGATGTCCGGCATCATTTGTCGGTGTTGGAATCGTACATAGATAGTGGCAAAAATGAAGAATTACGAACATATCTCAGTGAATACAAAAGTGGGGTAGAATTCGAAAACGAAACGATTTATTGTCAGAATTTTTCTGTAAACGCTGTCATACGGCACTATATCGGATTGGCCTGCAAAAACGGTATCGAGATTTCAGCAAATCTGGAAGTGCCTGAAAATACGGGCATTGCCGACACGGATTTGTGCATCATTTTTGGCAACCTGCTTGAAAATGCAATTGAAGCTTGTGCACGAATGCGTGAGGGAACAAGATTTATCCGCTTGAATTCTATCGTGATGGCCAACATGCTTGCCATCACGATAGACAACAGTTTTAACGGTGAGATAAAAAAAGACGGAGAGATTTTTCTGTCACACAAACGCAAAGGTGCCGGAATAGGACTGTCATCCGTTTCTGCGGTTGCAAAAAAATATGAAGGAACGGTGAAGTTTGAGTGCAAAGATCAGATTTTTGAGGCATCGGTTATGTTGAAGACAATCGGATAAGATAGAAAGGGGAACGTCTGGAATCCCTTCCCATACTTTAAATTCTTCAATTTTCTAAAGTTATCGTAAACGGCCCATCATTACATAGATTCACGTTCATATCCGCACCAAATACACCGCATTCTACCACCGCAACCTGTTTCTTACATGCCTCTATAATATACTCATATAATTCTTCCGCCAATTCCGGTAGAGCTGCTTCAATAAAGCTTGGCCGGTTACCCTTTTTACAATTTGCATAAAGAGTAAATTGAGAAACCAATAATATTGCGCCGTCTACATCCATTAAAGAAAGATTGGTTTTTCCATCTGCATCTTCAAAGATGCGGAGTCCGATCATTTTTTTCACAAGTGCATCTGCATTTGCTTTCGTATCGTCTCGCCCGACACCAATCAATACCAGATATCCTTTATTAATAGAAGCGCATATCTGATCATTTACCGTTACTGAGGCATTGCTTACCCTTTGAATAACGAATTTCATCTCCCTGCCTCTTTCAGTGTTACAAATTCTTTGATTAATTTTACAGTTCCGTCAATCCCACATACGCTGCTGTTAACACACAGATCAAAACTGGTGGCGTCCGCCCACTTCTTACTGGTATAGTAATTATAATAGCTGGAACGTTTCTTATCTGTCTTTAGAATCATATCTTTAGCTTTTGCGTCGGTAAGATCATGTTTGACCGCAATACGGCGGATCTTTGCATCCATATTAGCGGAGATAAAAACAGAAATACAGTTTTCATAATCTGCCAAAGCATAATCAGCACATCTTCCTACCATAACACAAGGACCTTCATCAGCAATGTCTTTAATTGCATTAAACTGCGCTAAAAATACTTTATGATTAATCGGCATATCTGCAAATGCTGAAGAAGAATATCCCATTGAGTATGTGTCCATAACTAAAGAATACAAAAAACTATTGCTTGGTTTTTCATCATGATTTTCAAAAAGTTCATGACAAAAACCGCTGTCTTTTGCCGCGCGATCCAGCAATTCTTTATCATAGCACTTTATGCCAAACTGCTCAGCCAATTTCAGACCGATTTCTCTTCCACCGCTTCCGAATTGTCTGCCGATTGTGATAATTGTTTTACAGGTCATAGGCTTCCATCCTTTCCACAGTCAAAGCGGATACTCGTATTTCCTCTTTCTTGCCGTATGGCATAGAGGGATACCCGAAGGGTGCTCCGCTTCGCTACTTACTCGTAACCTCCTGGCAGCTTTGCTGCCTTTTCAGTAAGAGCTTGAACTCTTACTGAAACAAGCAAGTCCCACCCACCGCTTTCGCTCCGCTTAGAAGCGGGGGACTTGCCTGGGAGGTTAAATTCTTTGATACAAAATATTATACAACAACAAAATAAAAATGTACACTCTTTTCACTCTAAAGGGTACAAAAGTGAACAAAATGTACATTTTAATAATTAATTCAATTTATTTAATTCAATTTATTTAATAAAATTTCAAAATACGTTGGAAGTGGTGCGCTTAGTTCTATATACTCCTTTGTACGGGGATGTGTAAATCCAATTACCATGGCATGCAGAGTCTGTCCCTGCAGCTTATACGGGCATTTGGAAGGACCATATACCATATCTCCAAGTATTGGATGGTGGATACTGCTCATATGGACACGAATTTGATGCGTTCTCCCGGTCTCAAGTTCACATTCAATATAAGTAAACGCTCGAAAACGCTGCAGTACTTTATAGTGTGTAACCGCATCTTTTCCATTTTTATAGTTAACCGCCATCTTTTTACGTTCCACCGGATGTCTGCCAATGGGTTCACGAACCGTACCGGCATCTTCCTTTATAACACCATGTACTATGGCTCTGTATTTTCTGGTAATTGAATGAATTTTTAACTGCTCAGCAATTGCACTGTGAGCCATATCGTTTTTGCATACCAGAATAGAGCCGGTGGTATCCATATCAATACGGTGTACAATCCCGGGGCGCAAAACACCATTGATACCTGAAAGCTCATGTTGGCAATAAAACAAAAGAGCATTCACTAAAGTTTTACTGCTATGACCTGCACTTGGATGAACTACCATTCCTTTTGGCTTATTGATAACCAGAATATCTTCATCCTCATAAAGTATATCCAGAGGAATATTTTCAGGCTCTATGCTCAGCTCTTTCATATCAGGAAAGGTAATGCTGACAGTTTCCCCTTTCGTTATCTTATAATTGGGCTTTACCGTTTTTCCGTCAGCCAAAACCATGTCTTCCTTTAGCAGTTTTTGCAGATAAGACCGGGAATGTTCCGGTATCTGTTCCGAAAGAAATTTATCAATGCGGCAATTATGAAATTCATCAGTCACAGAAAATTCAAGGCTGTTCATGCTGATCTCCTGTATCGGTCTGTTTCTTAATGGATTTTGAAAGAAATGCGAAATCCTCCTCTTTATAATAAAAGAGAATAAGGAAAAATATCATAAATGCAGAAACCGTAACATAAATATCTGCCACATTAAACACCGGGAAGTCTATGAGAGAAAAATAGAAAAAATCTACCACAAATCCATAAACGATACGGTCTGTCATATTCCCTAAAGCGCCTGCTCCGACAGCTATCAGGATCAGGTGAAGAGGCATATATCTTTTAGAAACAGGAAGTTTATAAAAACAATACCCCATAGCAAACAAAATTATAATTACAATAATCAAAATCGGTATACGCTGATTTTCCAGCAGACCAAAAGCAATTCCTCTGTTTTCCAGATAATTCAATTCAAATACGCCCTTAATCAGCACAATAGGATCCTGGTCTTTTAAAAATTTCAAAGCAGCTATTTTTGTTATGCGGTCTAAAGCAATCAATATTGCCATGAGAAATAAGCTGCATATGATAAAAGTTCTTTTGGATAATTGTTTATTCATCTTCATACTCCTTCCGCACCTCACCCGACGCTTTCGCTTCGCCTGGAAACGGAGGACTTGCTTTGGCGGTTAAATAGTTGACTGCATCCCTTATTTCGTTATCTGAGACGGTCTTGTCCACGAAGGCATGTCCAATACCATCCAGCAGAATGAATTTTATTTTGTCTTGCTCCATTTTCTTATCAGAACGAGTGGTTTCAAGGATCTGTTCTGCATCTAAACCCTGTAAGGAAATTGGAAGTCCAAAACCCACATTCATATCCCGGATTTCAAAAAATTCCTCTGTACTCAGCAATTCCCGTTTCCAGGAAATATATGCAGCCGCCAGATAGCCAAGTGCAACGCACTGACCATGCAATAACTTAAAATCCATCCGCTTTTCAATGGCATGTCCAATGGTATGTCCAAAATTCAACAATGCCCGTTCTCCTTTTTCAGTAGGATCTTTTTCCACTACCTCTCTTTTAATCTCACAGCTCATGGAAATCATTTTTTTCAAGACGGAAATATTTCGTTCATGTATTTCACTCAAATGCTGAATAGTCCATTCATAGTAACCGGCGTCCTTAATCAAACCATGTTTTAAAATTTCACCCATACCACAGAAAAACTGCTCCTCTGCAAGGCTCTTCAGGGTGGAAATGTTCATATAAACCATTTTAGGCTGATGAAAAGCTCCGATCATATTTTTGTAGCTGTCAAAGTCTACCCCGGTCTTTCCACCGATACTGCTGTCTACCTGAGAGAGTAAGGTGGTTGGTATTTGTATAAAATCAATCCCTCTTAAATAGGTTGCAGCCGCATACCCGGTCAGATCCCCTACTACACCACCGCCGAGAGCAGCCAGCATGTCTCCCCGCTCAAAGTGTTCTAAAATCAGATGTTCATAGAGATCCCGCACAGTATCCAGTGTCTTGTGCCGCTCCCCTGCCGAAAACACAAAAGTACTCATCTTTGCGCAGACAGGTTCTAATTTCTCACAGATTGTTCTAAGATACAAATCATTTACATTTGTATCCGTAATAATGCATAGTTTTCGGTGGCTGACGTTCAATTCTTTAATGAACTTTGAAAGCTTTTCAAAAGACTCTTCCAGATATATATGATATGCAAATGCTCCGTCTTTATGTACGGGAATGCAAGTCCTTACTTCTCTTCTACTCATGGTTATACTCCTGAAAATTTTAAATATATTTTAATAATTCTATGAAGCTGCGTCCCTTTTTCGTACGTGATAAAACATGAAGATAACGAAATCTTCCGACCCCTTTAATGGAAATGAGATCTCCTTCCCGTAAATGATATCCATTAGATACTACTAATTTCCCATTTACAGAAACTTTTCCGCCTTCGATTAAGCTTACGAGGCTGTTTCTGGATTCATTGCAGGCAAGTGATAACACGCTGTCAAGACGAACGGAAGCCACAGATCCTTTCACAGTTATAGTTTTTAATGGTATATTAAATTCAAGGCCCTTTTCCATTTCCTCACAAAAAACCGAAACATGATGGATACGGTTTAACTCTTGACAGATAAAATCAGACATAGTATTGACACAGAATAGATAGGCTGTTTCCTGATCTATCAAAATATCGCCGGTTTTTCCACGATTTATTCCCAGATTTAGTATTGCTCCCAGATAATCGCGATGCGTCAATGGTCTGGTAAATTTCGCATTTAAAGGCTGTATCTTTAGGCAGGAGATTGGATAATCCCATTCATAATAAAGAGCATCAGGAATAAAAGCCGCTATCTGACGCTCTGCTAATTCATAACCGCCAAAAGTTTTTCTACGTATTCCCGAAAATTCTTGAGACATGTTATGCAGGATATTTAATTCGCCTAAATTTAAAAAATCAGAAAAGACTGCAATGTTCCTTTGTTCTGCATGATTTGCTAAATCAAGCAACCTTTTCTGCAATAATTCTTCCGATTTTCCCATTAGAAATTAGTATGTATGGAAGGCATATCAAATGCACCGCTTATGATTTCCTGAAAGTCACCGGAAACGTCAACTCCTGATGGAGATATAATAAAAATATAGTTGCTCACTTTTTGTAAATTTCCACTAATTGCATAACATGAACCGGAGGAAAAATCAATAATGCGCTGAGCTACATCCATATCCAGACCTTCCATATTTAAAATAACCGTACAATTTGCAATTAATGTTTCCGTAATCTCTCTGGCATCTTCCATTGAACTGGGCTTGATCACGCAAACTTCCATACCACCGTTTGTCTTTCTGGGACGAATTGGTGATACTTTGCTGGATTGCTGTGTTTTTGATTGTCTGTTAGCTTGTTTAACCTTACTTGACTTTTGCGATTGTCTTATAGGAGGCTCTTCATAATCATAGTCATCATAATCATCATAATCATTTACTCTTTTATAGGATCGTTTTTTAGGACGTTCTTCTTCAAAATCGATTTCATCATCCAAAAAATCGTCATCATATCCATCATCATTTAATTTCATAGCATTCAAGAATTTGTCTAAAACTCCCATTATAATTAATCTCCTATCTTTATCATATATTGTAATAGCGTTCACCAAAAATACCGGTTCCAACGCGTACCATATTGGCTCCTTCTTCTATAGCTATTTGGTAATCTCCAGTCATACCCATGCTAAGATTACACATATTAACATTATCAATGTTTTTTCTTTTGATGTCAACATATAATTTCCTTAATTTTTCAAAAAATATACGATTTTCTTCAGGATTTCTTGTAAATGGCGCAATCGTCATGAGCCCCTCCACCTTAATATTAGTTAATTTACTTATTTTTTCAATAAAAGGAAGGGTTTCTTCTTCCGGCAGACCATATTTTGTGTCTTCTTTCGCAATATTTACTTCTACTAATACCGGCATAATCAAATCATACTTCTGAGCCTCTCTGTTAATCGTTTCTGCAAGTCTTAATGATTCCAAAGAATGAATCATAGTAGCTTTATCTATTATATATTTTACCTTATTACGCTGTAAATGTCCAATCATATGCCAGTGAAAATTCTTGGGCAGGTTCTCATATTTTTCCACGAGTTCCTGCGGTTTATTTTCACCGAATTCCAAAATTCCTGCCTCTGCTGCAGTTTTAATCATGGAGATCGGCTTTGTTTTGCTAACGGCAATTAAAGTAACTTCATCTCTTCTTCTACCGCTTTTTTTACATGCTTCTGAAATTTTTTCTTCAACTTTTGCAAGATTTTCCTTTATCATACTTATCTTCATCCTTAATATATAATTTCTTCATCATTTACTGCTGAGGCATCCAAAGCTATATGATCGTACTGGGAAAGCCCGAATGTGGAACCTTCTTCTATAATACAATATTCTTCATTTTCATCAATGACGGTTATCTCGCGGAACATGGTATAGCCCTTATTGATATTATAGACGCCCTGTAATTTTTCTGTTTCCATGACTTGTATTTTCTTAGTGGAATCTTTCATCAATACATAATCACCTTCTTCAAATAAAGAAGTGTCTACCAGAAAGTATGAATCTGTCTCATCATAGACTGTTGCCGTGATATGTTTTATAATAGCAGATCCGTCTTTTGCATAGGTTTCTCTCAAAATTCCGGCCTCGTTTGGATTCGATTCGTCATAAGTGACATACTCTTTTGGGATTTTATAGAACTCCCTTTCTACAATGGCTGAACCTGGAATCTTGAGGCCTGTCTTTCTGTTCAAAAGCAATTCAATATCAATAAAACGGTCTGATGCAAAACGAATCAAAGAATTATTGATTTCAATTTTCCCAAAATAAGTACCCTCTTTTTGAAAAATAGTGAAATTCCCTGTAAAAGTCGTATCGTCTTTTAAAAATCGAAAACGTACATTACTGACATCCGCTAACTCCGTTACAATTTTATTATCAATCGGAATGATCAAAGACCAGGATTCATCTGTCAGAATCTTATAAATAGGATCCTGGCCGGTAACCATATCATTTAAACGTAAATTTTGTTTTTGATAATTTTTTTGTTCAAAATCCTCGCTCTTAATGTTGTCAACCGTTGTTTCTTCAAATCCATCTATGGAATAGACCACAATGCCTTCGTGCGGGGCAGCATATAAATCTATTAAAGATGAAAGAGAATTATTGGTATCCAATTCCTCTAAATTGGATAATTCTTTTTCACTGGTTTGGTCTAAAATAGTACTCTGCATATCTGCTTTAAAGTTATATACATTCTGATAAGAAATATCACTGTAATTTGATGCATATGAAGCCATAGAATTCCGCAATTTTGATAAAACCTTATTGTCCATTTCAGAACCTTCTGTGGACTTTAAAGCAGCTTCCGTTGTTTTCCCGCTTTCATCAATGGAACAGACATTATTTCCCTTACCAACTTTACTGCCGTCCCGGGCATAATAGTGAATAGTTCCCGGATGCTCCGCTGTGACCACTATTTCACTTTTCAATGCGATAGCCGTATAGCGAAAATTTCCCGATAATGAGCCGGCTGTTACCTCATAAGTAGAAATATGAGGAGACGTTTTGTAGATAATTAAGCAAATAACCATATATATAAATATAATTCCAAATAATACTGTTCCAATATTAATAAAAGAAAATCGTTTATATTTAACTATTTTTTTATTTTTTTGTTTTAAATCCAAGCTATTATCCTCCTTTTCAGAATATTCTACCACGTTCATTTATATATCTCAAGTTAGTTTTGTATAAAACTCTGATCATTGGGAGAAAATATAAAGGACCAGATAAGGAGGTAAAGAAAATGAAAGGTTTTGACTATACTTGTTTAACACTTGTAATCATCGGCGCTATTAATTGGGGACTAATCGGCTTCTTTGGGTTTGACCTGGTAGCATTTTTGTTTGGCGATATGTCATGGATATCCAGAATCATTTATGCGTTGGTAGGAATTGCAGGATTGTATATGCTTACCGTTTATGGCCGTATAGGTACTTCGGACCGGGATTAAACAGGAATGCATCAAAAAAAGAAAGCCAGAGAAAAATTCTCTGGCTTTTTATATGTATTACAATGAAATGATAACCTTTGATTTCATATTTTCCGGTAAATCCTCTTTATCCATGGAGATACTCAATATTAAGGTGATATTATACTTATCACTTATTTTTTCCAGGCTATTTATTGTGGAAGAAATATCATCATTCTTTATTTTGGCGATACTTAAAAAACTATCAAAATACAATTGTTCCAAATCATTATCCTGAGAAATAATCCCATAAATAAACCCAATAAACTGGTCGCTATTTACTATTGGAAATTCACACGTATCAATTAAGCGGACCCGATTGTTTAATTCATACATATGTTTTGAGTTCTTATCTAAGTAAACGATGTTGCCGTGTACGGATTTGATTTCTGAATTTACTTTATCAAGTAAATATTTGGTTTTACCCTTTCCTTTTTCGCCTGCGATGATCTGTATCATTGTAATCTCCTCCTTCAGTCTTCTGATAGAAATATTATAGTACAATTATAAGGTATTATTAAAGAAAGCACAACCTCTATTTGTTAATTTTAGACAACAATTCATTCATCTCGTTATAAAGCGTGTCTTTTGATTCTGCTTTCAATATAATTGAAATATAGGGATCACCATATTTATCTTTACTGTATAGACACAGACATGCACCAGCTTCATCCGTAGTCCCCGTCTTACCGCCAAACACCTCAATACCGGAAGGCGGCGTTGCTTCATTTATAAAGTAATGATTGGTAGATTCCCACATGATTCCTGTTTCTTCTCCCTGTGCATTACGAAAAGTGGCATAATAAGAGGGCTTACTGATAATATCCTGGAAAACGTCATATTTCAATGCCTCGTGAAATGTCAAATAAATATCGTATACGGTGGTATAATGATCTTCATCCTGCAAACCATGGGGATTTGTAAAATGTGTATTTGTCGCTCCGATTTCCTGCGTTTCCTGATTCATCATTTCCACAAATGCTTCCGTAGAACCTGCAATATGTTTTGCAATTGTCATGGCCGCATCATTCCCGGAATTAATCATTAATCCATACAGCAATTGCTGCAATGAAAGCCGATCACCCGGTTGGATCTCACAGACAGAAGACCCCATCTCTATATCCTTTGCTTCCTCTCCAACCGTTACTATCTCCTCCAAATTTCCATACTTCAGCGCTACCAGAGTAGTCATGATCTTTGTAATACTGGCTGAATAGAATTTCTCATGGATATCTTTGGCATATAATACCTCTTTGTCCGCTTCGTTGAATAAGCCGCCGGTTCCGGCGGTTAAACTGATATCCTCCGGTAAAATGTTTTCGTTGGCAACACATAATTCAGATGCAGCAGAAGAGGCTGTCCCATTTCCCATAGAAACTTTTTCTATCCCAAATACACTGTCTGTTTTATCGAAGGGTTTTATCAGCATAATATTCTGTTTTTTAAGCAGAAATACATATACGACAGCACCTAATAGCAAAATCAAAAACACTAAAGATATTATAAAACGTCTTGCTGCCTTTTGTTTTTCTCTTTTGCGATATTCTGCACGCAAATCCCTGTCTGTATATCTCTGTTTGTTATTTGTACATCTCACGCCACTCTAAATCTCCTCTGTCCAATGATTTAATCAGCAATTCTGCTGTTGCAAGATTGGTTGCCAATGGAATATTATGAGTATCACATAAGCGAAAAATATTTTTTATATCAGGCTCATGAGTTTTCGGTGTCAGCGGATCCCGCAGAAAAATCATCAAGTCGATCTGATTATTTTCAATCTGAGCACCCAATTGCTGGATTCCTCCCAAATGACCTGTTAAATATTTGTGAATGTTTAAGTTGGCAACTTCTTCGATCAAGCGTCCGGTGGTACCTGTTGCATATAAATTATTTTTACATAAAATTCCACGGTATGCAATACAAAAGTTCTGCATCAGTTTCTTTTTTGAATCGTGTGCTATTAAACCAATATTCATACATAAATCCCCCTGCTAATATTTTCTTTCTTGAAGTCCGATATTTAAAACAATCCCTATGCCGATAAAAAAGCTAACCAATGAGGTCAGACCATGACTCACAAAAGGCAGCGTAAGCCCTGTATTTGGAAATAACCCTGTCGCTACGCAGATGTTCATAAAACTTTGGAAAAAAATCAATGCTGCCATACCACAGCATATCAGGCTGCCGGAGGGATCCCGAGCCTTTTTCCCAATGCGGATGCATTCAAGCGCAATCAGAAGTTCCAGTATAACGATAATACAACATCCAAGAAAGCCAAGCTCCTCACCTGCAACGGCAAATATAAAGTCGGTCTGCGGCTCAGCAATAAAATTCCCGTTTTTAACAGAAGAAACAATATTATTATTCAACCCTTTTCCATAGAGCTGACCTGAACCAATTGCTATAATAGAATTTTTCTGCTGGTAAGCCTCTTCTGCATATTCAGTAGGATTCAGCCATGCCATAATTCTGTTTTTCTGATAATCTTCAAGCAAGGTTTGATTTGGCTGCGTAATGATACTTAGGAATATAACAGCGACAGGTATACATACTACTATAATACCACCAATTATTTTATAACTCAAGCCTGCAATGAATATCATTGCGCAAAAAACCAAAATTACCACAATCGTAGTAGAAAGATCCGGCTGGATTTTGATCAATACGGCAGGAACGGCAATACACAGCAGAGAAAGGAAGATAATTTTAACAGAATTTATCTTCTCCTCATATTTAGAAAATAATTTTGCAAAAAATATAATCAGTATGATTTTCATGACGTCAGAAGGTTGAAATCGAGTAAATCCAACATCGATCCAACGTTTTGCACCATTTACCTCAGTGCCAATAAACGATACGGAAATCAACATGGCGATTCCCAATATATAGATAATCCAGTAAAAGTTCTGAATCCAGGAATAATCCATCAGTGAAACGATAACCATCAGAATCAGACCGATCACGAGACCTATGGTTTGTTTCATTTGTACAGACTTCTGTGCACTGCCAATTACCATGATACCCAGAATCGAAAGTGCAGTAACCCATATAACCAATCGGAATTTATAATCCTTTAATTTGTATTGTTTTAACATTTTTTACACCCTGTTCTATTTTCCTTGTGATATCCAAACGTACTTCAACGTTTAAAGTATCTTCTATCTCTAAGTATTTTTCAAGTACACGAACTATGTCGCGCTTTATCAGCCGGGTCATTTCCGGTGAACATTTCATTCGGTCAGAAAGTAATACTACCTTCAGACGATCTCTGGCGATACCTCCGGAATTTTTGTGAAAAAATCCTTTGAAATTCATCATGTGCCGCCCCTTCAATTCTTTTTAAACAATCCTGTAAACTTTGTAAGTATATTAGAAGATTTGTTTAAGTCCAGGAGTGGAACCGCCTCGCCCATAATTCTGCGGCATATATTAAGGTATGCCTGACCGGCTTTTGTATCATTGCCTGCCAGTGGTTCTCCCTGATTTGTAGAGATAACTACGCTCTCATCATCCGGAACCGCGCCAATCAAATTAATACCCAATATTTCAACTACATCTTCCATAGACATCATATCACCCCGCCTGATCATATCCATACGCAGCCGGTTAATCAACAAATCTATTTTCTTTAATCCGTTTGCCTCCAGCAGTCCTATGATACGGTCAGCATCCCGAATGGCCGAGACTTCCGGTGTTGTCACAACAATCGCTCGTCCGGCCCCGGCAACCGCATTCTTAAATCCCTGCTCAATACCGGCAGGACAATCCAATAAAATGTAATCAAAGTGTTCGGCCAGGTCTTCTGTCAGTTTAATCATCTGTTCCGGCGTTACCGCCGTTTTGTCACGTGTCTGGGCAGATGGGAGAAGATACAGGTTGGGGTAACGTTTATCCCTGATCAGTGATTGTTTTAATCGGCAGTTCCCCTCTATTACATCAATCAAATTGTATACAATGCGGTTTTCAAGTCCCATAACCACGTCTAAATTTCGTAAGCCTATATCAGTATCCACTAATACTGCCTTTTTATTCAATTTTGCCAGACCTGTACCCAAATTGGCTACAGCAGTCGTCTTACCGACACCGCCTTTTCCGGATGTTACTACTATTATCTCACTCATCTTTGAATCCTCCTAAAATAGCGTTCTATAGTTGCTTTTTTTAATGTATGCTGTTTCTCTTTCGTATTTTAGGCTTATAATGTAATATCATTTAAAGAATCATGAGAAATCGGCTTCACAAAGATATGATCTTCCTTTATATAAGTGATCTTTGGATCAATTGAATATTCGCCTGTATCCACACGTTTTGTGATTGCACTTCGCGCAATTTTATCTGCAATGCGTACTTGAAGCGGTTTCATAATCAGAGCAGCCACAAAACAATTTCTGTCTCCCGTGGCACCTGCATATACATTTCCCCGGCAGGAACCCAATACAACAATATTTCCTTTGGAAATAACCTGGGCTCCCGGATTTATATCTCCGATAATGACGATACTGGTTTCGGTCTCCAATACTTGTCCGGTACGCAAGGTTCCTTTATAAAATTGTCCGTCGTGTGTTTCCCGTTCCTCCAGTGCATATTTTACTGCTTTTCTGTAAAATTCCTCACTTTCCTTTTGCTCATCGACAATACATAAAATATGAATGGCACTATTTTCTACAATTGTCTGAACCACCTTTTTTTCCTGAAGTTTTGTCAGAACCCTGCCCCGGAGGGTAATCGCCATCTTTGCATCTTTGAAAAAGTGGGCAGCCTCCTTAAATTTGTCGCCGATATCCAAAAGTAATTCTTCAAAAGAAAGTTTCTCATCCAGCATCACAATAAGACCATACTTATTGCTTTTGATTATAACAGAATTTTGAACCATATTCTAAAGCCTCCATATTCTAAAGCCTCCATATTATGCTTAATCTGCACGTCTATTCGTAGTGGCTTTAGCCTCTACCACGATTGCTTCTCCTGTAATCAATTCATCTTCCCTGACCAGTCCAAAGCGGTATTTGATAATGTCTCTGGCAACACATGCAGCATTTGTTGATGAATAACCATTCGTAATACGAACGGCAATGGCTATCTCCGGATTTTGATATGGCGCATAACCGACGAAGAGCGCATGGTTCGCACGTACATCACTTTCCTGGGCCGTACCGGTCTTACCTGCCATATCAAAATTATACTCCGTCCTAAGTTCCTTTAATTCATCTTTATTATTTACCATGTCATTCATTCCGGTATGGATGGCATTCCATAGATTCGGTGGAAGTTCTAAAATGTTGTGTGTAACCGGATCCGGTTCATCTAAGGTATTTCCGGAGGAATCCGTAATTTTACCAAGCAGTGTCAAATCATAGCAGGTTCCGCTGTTTGCGATCGTTGCTACATAACGTGAAAGTTGGGAGGTAGTATATGTATGCTTACTTTGTCCCATGGCTGAACGCGGAGCATCGTTGTCAGAAATATTTGGTTTTGTTTCTCCTATTTCAATACCGGTTGGAGCATCGAATCCATACATTTCGGCATATTTTTTCAGCTTTTCAATTCCAACTGAATCTATATAGCCATTATTATCTCCTTCTTCTCCGTCTTCTTCTGCGACACCCTCTCCCAGATCTACCTTTCCCAGCATATAACCAACCATATTGAAGTAATAATTACAGGAATCACGAATTGCCGGTATCAGAGTTTCCGGACCGTGAGAGCCTCCAACTGAATAAATCCAGCAGTTAATAGGTTTCTCTCCCTCCAGTAAATCAAATTTTCCGACACAGTTTACCGGATCATCGATACCGATAACCCCCTCCTGTATTCCTGCCGTAGCGGTTACCATTTTAAAAGTAGAACCCGGAGCCGTTACTTCCTGTGTCGCTTTGTTGTAAAACGGACTGGATAAATCTTTATTCAGCTTTGCATAATATTCGGAGTCCATAGTATTTGCCAAACGATTGCTGTCATAAGAGGGATACGTAACACAAGCGAGTACGTCTCCGTTATCCGGGTCCGTTATAACGACGGAACCGGAACAAGGTTGCAGAGCCAGCTGTGCAGGGGTAATCTCCAGACTTTTGATTTTGGAACGAATAAAATCATATGCTGTCAGACTTCCGGTAGAAAGTGCATTATAATCACTTTCATTCATCTTTATAATCCCCTGATCAAAGAGCAGCAGACAGATATTTTTACCACTGATGCTTTTCTCTTTAATCATCTGGTTATAGATCTTCCGGCTGAAACTGTCATCTATTTCCAGATATTTTGCTATATAGTCGGAAAGAGCATTGTATATTTCATTATTATCCAGATAAGTGCTTTCAACATCCACTTTAGTGATATCCAACCAGTTCTGAGATATTGCATAGGTAAGATATTCCTGCAGGCTGATAGAATTATTTTTCCAGGCCAAATAAGTGGCATCTGTCTTATCGATTGCATCCTCATTTAAAATACCGGTCCCATCCATCAACAGTCCATCCACAATATAAGACATATATATTTGCATTTCTTCTGAAAGCTCTGAATATATGACCGGATTGGAAGAGGTCAGTTCACTGCGGATTCCGTTAAATACTGCAGCTTCCTTTGCCTTGAAGGATTCATAAATCTCCTTTTCCACTGCGGATGCATCCGCTGAAGCCAGATGCTTCGCATCCAGTACATTGTTTTCAAAAAGCGCATAGTAAACACTATTGATGGATACCATAATCTCATCTGTAGAATTTAAGGATTCTAAATCAAAGGTTTCCGCAGGTATTATTTTACTGTAAAGGATACCGGCTATATACTGTTCCAGGATTTTGTAAGAAGCGATTTGTAAATCTCTGTCAAGAGTCAGATAAAGGTCATTCCCGGCCTGAGGGCTCACTTTGGATTCCTGTTTCAGAACCTTACCCAGGTTATCCACGTATACGGTTTCCGAACCTTTTCTCCCCTGCATTTCCGTTTCAAAGGTCTGTTCCAGACCGGATTTCCCAACAACGTCTGCAAAAGTATAATCTCCATTATCCTCGTTCAGACTGTCCAGCTCTTCTTCCGAAATTTGTCCTGTATAACCAATAATCGGTGCAAAATAAATGCTGTCCTCATATACGCGTACAGAGTCTTCAATAACATCTACTCCCGGATAGTTATCCTTGTTCTCCATGATCAATGCCATCGTTTCTTCATTGATATCGGCAGCAATCGTAGTTGATACGTACTTTTTATAGCTGTTTGCTTCTACCGCACTTCGCATGGCCGTAAGTTTCAAAGTTTCTTCTTTTGTTAAAGTTGCAGGCAGTCCATACGCTTCCAATTCGGTTTCCGTATATTCAGGATTCAGAAGTCCATATCCTTCCGCACTACACAAGTACTCCATCATTTCATCCGCAGTAGCATTTTTTTGTTTATCACTAAGATCATCAATGTATGGTTTACCATAAATATCTGCCTTGAACCGCAGAAGATTAATCCCGTCTTCTGTAAAATAATAATTACCGGCACTATCCAGTTCTATGCGAAAGTTCATTGAAATCTGGTTTCCATTATCTTCTATGACACGCAGCAGGCCATACAGGCTGCCATTTAAGGAAAGATTTCGTTCATCCTGAGAACCATAAGTTCCGTTATCCTCAAAAGTAACCGAATAAGCGAGTTTATTATAAGCAAGAACATTCCCGTTTCTATCATAAATCTCACCCCGCGTACTTTTTAAGGTACGTTCTTTTTTAATAGACATTGTGAATTCTGTCAGATAACTTTCACCGCCTATAATTTGAAGATTAAACAATCTTTGTACTAAAATAGATGCCAATATAAACAATACGGCTGTTAGTATGAATACTCTGGATTTTAGTGCATTTGTAACAACTTTTTTAATATATTTAAACAAAACTATTTACACTCCTTTGTTCTGCTTTTCCAAGTTTTCGGTTAAGTGCAAGTAAAAAACGATAGCATAATATAGTCACCAGCATTGTATAAATGACTTCCGGTATGATAATTCTCTTTATATAAAAGAATAGATCAATGCGTCCCCGGAGTAAGAATTGAAATCCATAGATCAGAATACCATATGCAAAATCACTTGCTGCAATCAAAAGCACAGGCATTTTGATATCGTCATCATAAAAAATCCGATAGCAAAAACCATTCATATAACCAATATAAGTATGGATCAATGTATGAAAACCAAAAACATTCGGTGAAAATATATCAATCAACAGGCCGCTTAAAAATCCTACGAACATTCCCTCGCGTTTCCCCCTCATCAATCCAAAAGAAGCTGTTAACATAATTAATATATTTGGTCTTATGGAGGCAATGGAAATGCTGGGCAGAACTGTGCACTGCAGAATAAAGCTTATAAAAATCAATAAAAAGATAATAATTCTTCGTTTCACGTTTCCTTCCTCCTTGTTTTCAATAATATAACACTATTCGTCCGCGGATTCTGTCGTTTCTGATCCGGTTTCGGTTTCAATTTTCATTTCCGCCTCTGTTTCCGCTTCAGAATCAAGTGCTTCCTGGGCCCCTTTAACTTCTTTTAATTCTTTGATAACCAACACCTCCTGTAAATGTCTGAAGTCTACCACCGGTGTGATGTAACCTGATTTTGTTAAATTGTTGGAATCCATTCCAAGCTCGCTGATATAGCCGATCAAGATCCCCGGAAGGAAGCGGTTACTGACATTAGATGTCACAACTTTATCCCCTACCATGACCTTGTCTTCTTCGTCTGTTAATTTTACAAGATTGATTTTTCCCTCGTCAATCAACCTTAAATCACCTGCAATAATACAGGTATCCATAGTAGAACTTACCATAGCGCTGACATTACTTAAGTCATCACAAATGGCACGCACAGTTGCCCATTTGGGTCCTACGGATGTAACGATACCAACCAATCCGCTGCCGGCTAATACATTGTTGTCCACCTGAATGCCATCTAAAGAACCTTTATCTATCGTAAATACATTAAACCAATTTCCGCTGTCTTTGGCAATCACCCGGGCACCTGTTTTTTCATATTCATCATACTGACTGTCCAGCTCCAATAAGTCGCGAAGCCGGTCCAACTCCTCTTTATCCTGCAGCAGTTGATTATTCTCCGCTGTCAAGACATCAACTTTTTCCTGAAGCACTTCATTCCGGGCTGCTATATCAGTAGAATTCTGAAAATAAATACTTTTATCCGACAGCCAGCCGCCTGCCTGATTGAGACCTCTTTGAATTGGAGTAATCAGATATCCTGACACATATTTCAGCGGTGCGGCAGCCATATCCACAGTAAGAGACAGAACAATCATCACACAGCAGAAAATAGTTATGGCAACCAGTAAATATTTACTTTTTGATGAATCATTTAGTTTTTTCTTCATAAAAGTTCCTCTTCTATATTGTTTTTCCCATAAAATCTTTTAAAGAGTAAGTAAGTTTCCGTAACTCCTTATCATTCATAATTTGAACGATTCCCCTCAGGGTACTGTCAGCGGGGGCATTTACATTATATACATGGATTCCTAATTCTTTTTGCATATAGTCAGCCAGATTCGGCAGAACGGATACACCGCCTGTCAGATAGATTCCGTTTTTGCGGATATCTTCCATTAATTGAGGGGGAATCCTTCCCAATGTGCCTTCTATGGCATCCACAATTACATCAATGGTCTCTATAATTGAAACACTGACTGCAAGCGATGGAATCTCAGCTGAACGGGGAAGTCCGGATACATTATGTATGCCAAAGACCTCCAATGTACGCTCGGGACCTTTTTGTATATAAGCCAGCTTGTTTTTTAAGTTTTCAGCCGTTTTATTTCCAATATTCAGATTAAACCGGCGGCGTACCATAGTAGCAATATCTGCATCCAGGGCCTGTCCGCCTGTTTTAAGTTTGCGCCCCATTATGACCTTACCTTCTGAAATGACAGATATTTCCGTAGTAGCAGCTCCTATGTTGACTACCATATTTCCCATTTGGAGCATAACAGGCATTCCAATGCCCACCGCATCAGCAATTCCTTTGTCAATCAGAGTAATTCTTTTCGCTTTTATTTTACCGGATAATACATTATAAAATGCACGCCTTTCAACTTCAGAAATTTCCGAAGGCGCAGTAATCAAAATATCCGGAGATTTACAAAAAAAAGTAGAAAACCGCTTTAACAAACCAGTTAATACGATTTCCAAATTTTTAGAATCTGCTACGGCACCGTGTATCATTGGGCATCCTACTTCCACACAGGCAGGTGCCTTCTCATATATATCAAATGCTCGCTGTCCAATAGCAATCACATTCACCTTATTTCGAATTGCCAGCATATTTTTTTCGTATACTGTTAATTTTTCATTCTTATCACATATCTTTATAATATCCGTTCCTAAATCAATTCCGCATTTACGTCTAAACAGCATATTGATTGTCTCCCCTCAGAATCATATGATTCCCTGTTCTTTCAAACTGATATATTTTTTATCCCCGATTATAATATGATCCAGCAAGGTGATTCCGATTATAAAACCGGCTTCCTGTATTCGTTTTGTAATTTTCAAATCTTCCTGACTGGGTTTTGGATCACCGCTTGGATGATTATGCACCAGCACAAGAAAAACTGCGTGATGGTGCATTGCCTGAATGAAGATTTCCCTCGGAGAAATCAAAGACGCATTTACAGTTCCTTTTGAAATCAGATGTTCTCCCACCAATTTGTTTTTGGTATTAAACATCATCAGCATAACCTGTTCCTGACCGGAATGGCGGAAATCCTCCATATAGTATTCTGCAATGGTCTGAGGCTGTGAAAAATAAAGGCTGTCTCTCGCAGTCTTCTTGGCAATGCGTCTGGATAATTCTAAAATGCATTTTATCTGTACTGCCTTCACAGTACCGATCCCTTTTATCTGCATTAGATCACTGATGCTTAAGTGATGCAGACCCAGCAGATTCTGCTCTATCTCTGATATCTGCAGGATTTCCTGCGCCAGTTCAAGAGCCGTTCTCCCCTGTGACCCTGTTCGTAATATTACGGCCAGCAGCTCTGCATCCGTCAATGTCTGAGCCCCATAATTCAAACATTTTTCATAGGGTCTCTCTGTCTTGGGAAGTTGCTTCATTGTAATTTTATGCTTCATTATTTAACCTTGGTATTTGCCCTCCCGGCAGGATACCGTAATAACGGATTATAAATCTTTTTTATTTTATCATAAAATACGTTTAAAGTATACACTATTAATCTTAAAATTTCTTGTAAATTATTAAATTCTTACTGCTTTCCATTCTTTTTACGGACGGGCATATTTTCGAATCACCGCTTCTGCTGCTTTTATGCCATCCATAGATGCGGAGGTAATGCCGCCCGCATAGCCGGCACCCTCTCCACAGGGATAAATACCGGATATATTCCCCACCAACTGTTCATCTCTCATAATATGGACAGGCGATGAAGTTCTGCTCTCTACACCTGAAAGTACGGCATCCGGTCTGTCAAATCCTCTTATCAATTGACCACATTCCAGAATACCTTTACGCAAAGTATCTTCCAGCGTTTTGGGGAAACAGCTGCGTAAATCTGTCATTGTATATCTGCCTTTGATACACGGTAGTATTTCACCCGGACTGCTGCTTTTTACACCCTGGCAGAAATCTCCCAGGAGCTGAACAGGAACATTGCCATTTCCCGCCGCATATGCAGCTTCTTCCAATTTTCTTTGAAAGTGCATCCCGGCCAGTATATCTTCCGAGTCAAAGTCTTTGGAAGTAACCGTCACTACCATGGCGCTGTTTGCATTTGGACCGTTACGCGCCTGATAGCTCATGCCATTTACGGCAGTCCGTCCACGTTCGGAAGAAGCATTGACCACATATCCGCCCGGACACATACAAAAAGAGTACAGGCCCCTGCCATTTGGCAGCTTACGTGTCAGTTTATAATCTGCGGCCGGCAGAATGCTGCTTTCTGCAATTCCATATTGTGCCTCGTTGATCATGCTTTGAGGATGTTCTATGCGAAGACCTACCGCAAAAGGCTTTGACGTCATATGGATTCCTTTTTGTACCAGCATTTCCAGAGTATCCCTGGCACTGTTTCCAATTGCCAGAATCATTACGCCGCACTCTAATACCTCTTGTTGATTGATAACGATTCCACGCAATGTCTGCTTTTCGAGTAAAATATCCGTCATTTGACTGGAAAACCGGACATCACCGCCATATTCTATGATTTGCCTGCGTATATTCCTTACTACCTGCTGCAGAATATCCGTACCGATATGTGGTTTATTCAGATATAAGATTTCCTCCGAAGCCCCGGCGCTTACAAAGGTCTCCAGAACCAGGCGGCCTCGTCCGCCGGGATCTTTTACTGATGTATTTAATTTCCCATCCGAAAAAGTTCCGGCACCGCCCTCTCCAAATTGCACATTCGAATCGGTATCCAGTATTCCCGATTTCCAAAACCTGTTTACTTTCTTCCTGCGTTCATCTACCGGTTCTCCCCGTTCCAGCAAGATAGGCCGATAGCCCTGCTTTGCCAGCAGCCATCCGCAGAAAAGCCCTGCCGGACCGGTTCCTACGATCACCGGTCTGTGCTCCAGTTTTATATTACCACAGGCAGGTGCCGTGTAAGGAGTTTTCTCGATTTTGAGGATATTGTTGTTTTGTATCCGCTTTAGCAGCTTTTCTTCGTGGAGGACTTTGATGTCAATCGTATAGACGAATTCAATCATAGGTTTTTTACGGGCATCAATCGAGCGCTTTATGATCTCCATGGAAATAATGTTGTCTTTCTTCACTTTTAAACTTTTTTGAACAGCCTGTTCCAGATCGCTATGGGTGTGGTTGATGGGCAGCTTTAATTGTTGTATGCGAATCATAATTTATCCTCCATGTTTCACGTTGATTCTCTGGCAGCCTGCGTTCCGGCTACATAGCCGCTGCTCCACGCCCACTGCAGATTATATCCGCCGCAGGCTCCGTCAATATCAAGGATTTCACCGGTCACATAGAAATCTTTCTGAATTAAGGATTCCATCGTTTCAGGATCTATTTCCTGAATATCGATGCCGCCGGAGCAAATTTGTGCTGCTTCATAGGACTTATATCCATTTATGGTCAGCTTCAGATGTTTTATTGTATTGCATAGTAACAAAACCTTTGTTTCAGATAGCAAGTCATCTGGTTTTAACTGATTATATTTTAATAAAAAAGTAATTACTTTTTTCTGGAAAATGCCGACAAATAAATCTTCCGCTCTCCTTTCGGGAAATCTATGGATGCGCTGTATAAGCATTTGCTGCAGTGCATCTTCTTCAAATGCAGGCAGCAGGTCCATCCAAAGGGAAACCCGGCTGCCTGCATTGAGTGCTCTGACTGCAAAGCGGCTGATTTGAAATGTCACAATACCAGACACACCATAATCTGTCCATTGCACTTCTCCCTGATTCCGGGCAGCATCTTTATCATCAATTTCAAGCAGCAGACGTGCCGGCATTCTGACACCGCTCATACAGCGGGTAATGGATTCCTTCGTTTTTAAAGGAACCAGTGCCGGCAGAGGATTTATGATGTGGTGTCCAAGCGCTTTTGCTAACTGATAGCCGCTTCCGTCTGAACCGGTTGCCGGTGCCGCTTTGGATCCGGCTGCCAGAATGACTTTATCACATTCATAGGTCCATCCCTCTGTAGCAATAGAAAAAAAAGTGTTTTTATATTCGATTGAATTTACTTTTTCTGTACATTTCAGTTTGACTTTCAGCCTGCTGATCTCAAGAAGCAATGACTCGAGAATACTGGAAGACTGCTCTGTATAAGGGTAAATATAATCGTTCCGGTCTTTCGTCAGCACGCCTAATTCATGAAAAAAAGCCAACGTATCATTTACGGAAAATTGTTTGAATACCTTGTTTAAAAATGACTGACCGGCGCCCCGGTACATGGTTTCCAAGGGGCGTTTTGTGTTCGTCAGATTACATCTTCCGCTTCCGGTTAACAGCAGTTTTTTCCCTGGTTTCTCCATAGATTCCAGTATCGTGACCTGAGCTCCGTATCTGGCGGCGCTTATGGCAGCCATCATGCCGGAAGCGCCGGCACCAATTACTATAATACGCATACGGATACCTCCCACCAAGACAAATTTATTTTTTATTCACCACCTATTGAGGTGGAAATCTTATCTTCTTTCAAGATAAATCTACAAGATGTTAAGTCTACAAGATGTTCTTCTGCCAGCTTTTGCAAAGACATCAAGATTCCCAGTTTTGCATGGTACCAGGTAAGCCCTCCCTGGAAGTATACGGCATAAGGTGGTTTGATCGGTCCGTCTGCACTGAGTTCAATGGAGGAGCCTTGTACGAAAGCACCGGCTGCCATGATAACATCACTGTCATAGCCCGGCATTGGCGCAGGTTGTGGTATTACATAGCTGTCCACAGGTGCGGCTGCCTGAATGCCCTTGCAAAAAGCAATGACGCCTTCCGGTTTTCCGAATTCCACTGCCTGGATAATATCATGACGGCTTTCCTTTCCGCCCGGAACAACCTTGAATCCCAGCTGTTCATATATATTTGCCGCAAATACGGCTCCTTTTAATGCACCGGCCGTTACGTTAGGGGCCAGAAAGAACCCCTGGTAATAGGCCTGCATTATACCAAGAGAAGCGCCTACTTCTTTTCCCAGACCGGGTGACGTCAGGCGGTAAGCTGCCTGCTCTATACACGCTTCCGTTCCCACAATATATCCGCCGGTTGGCGCCAGTCCGCCGCCCGGATTCTTGATCAGGGAACCCACGGTCATGTCTGCTCCTACGTCGGAAGGTTCTATCACTTCTACAAATTCTCCGTAACAATTATCTACCATGCATATGACATCTGATTTGATACGTTTCACAAACGCGATTGCTTCACCAATCTGCTTTACGGAAAGCGTCGGTCTCATCTGGTATCCTTTGGATCGCTGAATCATAATTAAACGTGTATTATCACCAATGGCTTTTGAAATACTGTTATAATCAAAGCTGCCGTCTTTGCACAGATCCACCTGCCGGTAAGCCACCCCATATTCAGCCAGGGAGCCCTTGGATGGACGAATGCCGATTACACTTTCCAACGTGTCATAAGGTTTTCCGGATATGGATAAAAGTTCATCTCCCGGTCTTAAATTGCCTGACAATGCCACAGACAAGGCATGCGTCCCGCAGGTAATCTGGGGACGTACCAAAGCCGCCTGCGTATGAAATGCAGATGCATAAACCTTCTCAAGTGTCTCTCTTCCAAGGTCATTATATCCATAACCGCTGCTTCCTGAAAAGCATTCCGCACTCACTCTGTTTTTCTGCATGGCATCTATTATTTTCAACTGATTATACTCTGCGGTTTCTTCGATCACTAAAAACCGTTCTTTTAATTCCTGTTCGATTCTTTCACCAAAGGCATATGCCTCACTGCTGATTCCCAGAGTTAAATACAGTTGTTCTTTACTGATTGTTTTCATATTCTCATACTTTCTGTCCAGATAGAATCTGTTTCTCATACAAGTGTTCTATCATTATCTCTAATATTTTTTCATTATCATAGCCAAGTTCATCTTTGTTTATCCAGATTACATCCCGCTCACGCTTAAACCAGGTCAACTGGCGCTTGGCGAAATGACGGGTGTCTCTCTTAATATTATATATTGCAGTGTCAAGTGTACATTCGCCATCTAAATATGCCAGGATTTCTTTATACCCCAACCCCTGCATGGATACCATTTCCCGGCAATACCCCTTTTCTTTCAAAAACTGCACTTCCTTTATAAGTCCTGCTTCCAACATCCGGTCAACCCGTTGGTTGATTCGCTCATAAAGGGTTTCACGCTTATCATTTAAGACAAAATAGGCAAACAGATATGGCGATTTCTTCCTGCGTTCTATTTCATTATGTTTGGAGATTGGCTCCCCGGTTTTTTGATTATATTCCAATGCCCGAATTACACGCTTTTTATTGTTTGCATGGATCTGTTTTGCGGAAACAGGATCTACCGCCGACAGCATCTCATGAAGACGTGTTTCTCCATGTTCTCTTGCTATCTGCTCTAATTCCCGGCGATATTCCTCATTACAATCCGTATCCGTAAAATCAATATCATAAAGCACAGCCTGAATATAGAAGCCGGTACCTCCGGTTATAATAGGGATTTTCCCTTTCGCCCAAATCTCTTCCAGATATTTTTTTGCACAGGCCTGAAATTTAACTACATGAAAATCTTCCTCAGGTTCCAGCAAATCCACCAGATAGTGGGGCACACCCTGCATTTCCTGCTGTGTGATTTTGGCAGAACCAATATCCATATATTTATATACCTGCATGGAATCTGCAGATATTATTTCTCCACCAATACGCTTTGCCAGCCGGATAGACAGTTCAGTTTTCCCAACTGCCGTTGGACCGGTCAGTATAATCAACGGTTTTATCATGCTGCCTCCCTGTCTCTAATTCTATACGATACGTTTGAATTTCTTTTCCAGTTCATATTTTGTCATAGAAATAATAGTCGGGCGGCCGTGGGGACAATTATATGGATTGTCAAGGGTAAGAAGTTCGTCAATCAAAGCCTCCATCTCTTTCGCCGACAAATTATGATTTCCTTTTACGGCTGCTTTACAGGACATGGAAGCAATTCTTTCATTGATGCTTTGCGCATTCACACGTCCTAACTGTTCGGATAAACTGTCCAGCATTTCAATAAAGAGATTTTTCTGAGAAATGCCGAACAAATTACCCGGCACCGCTCGAATGGAGTATTCGCTGCCGCCAAAGTGTTCTATTTCAAATCCAATCTGATTAAAATTTCCCATGAATTGTTTTAATATGGATTCTTCCTGCATACTCAATGTTAATATCATTGGGGGGCTGATCTGCTGAGAAGTGTATTCCCTTTGATCTAAACTTTTCATCGTTCGTTCATACAGAACTTTTTCATGAGCCGCATGTTGGTCAATGATGTATAAACTGTCCTGAAACTGCACCAGCCAATAAGTGCCAAATATTTGACCGATCATTTTATGTTCTTTCACATGTTCTTTAGACAGTAATTTTTCTTCAAATAAATCTAATTGCTCTGCGGCTGTTGGCTGCTGCTGCACAGGAGTGTTTGCCGATACAGCCCTCTGAAGCTCATCATCCGATATCGAATCCATACTATGCTCTCTTCGCCTGCTGTCCGGCGCACTATGTGCACTATGCTCTTTTGTTCCTCTGTCCGGCATATAATGTTCACTATGCTTCTTCGTTCCGCTTTCCGGAATATAAGGTTCACTATGCTTCTTCATTCCGCTTTCCGGCACATGGTATACACTATGTTCCTTTAACATTTCAAGTCGTTTTTTCTCAAAAGGTTCCGGAATCGATGACACCGTCTGCTTTAATTTTGGTATTTCCGGCTTTGCTGTTTCTTTTTCCCCGGCAACAGTCACTTTCTGAATCAGTTCTCTTCCGGTCAATCCGGCTCTTACTGCTTCATATACAAAACGATACATTTCTTCATTGTCTGCAAACCGCAGTTCCATTTTCGTGGGATGTACATTGATATCCAACAAGGCTCCGTCGATCGTAAAATGCAGAGACGTAAAGGGATATTTATGCTGCATCATAAAGGTTTTGTATGCTTCTTCTATCGCCTTTGTAATAATGGAGCTTTTTACGTAACGTCCATTGATAAAATAATTCTCGTAATTTCGGTTTCCTCTTGAAATTACCGGTTTTCCAATATACCCGGACAGGGAAACGTGTTCATTCGCCGCCTCTGTTTTCACCAGGTTATACGCAATATCTCGTCCATAAATACCATAGATAATGTCCTTTAGATTCGTATTGCCTGAAGTATGCAGCCTGATCTGATTATTATTGATAAATTTAAAGGCAATATCCGGATGGGAAAGCGCCATTCGTTCCATCAGATCACTGATATAGCCTGCTTCCGTTATCGCTGATTTGAGAAATTTCTTTCTGGCAGGCGTATTGAAAAAAAGATTTCGCACCAGAAATGTCGTGCCGTCAGGTGCTCCGACTTCCTCACACCCTTTTTCCTGTCCGCCCTCGATCAAATAACGAGTACCGGTCAGACAGCCTGCTGTTTTGGAAATCAACTCTACCTGACATACAGCAGCAATACTGGAGAGTGCCTCCCCTCGAAACCCCAGCGAGGTCACATTTAACAGATCTTCCACTTTAGTAATCTTACTGGTGGCATGGCGTAAAAAGGCAAGAGGTACCTGATCAGCCTCTATGCCCTCCCCATTATCCGTAATGCGAATCATGGAAATGCCGCCCTCTTTGATTTCCACGGTAATCGCATTGGCTCCCGCATCAATTGCATTTTCTACCAATTCCTTTACAACGGATACCGGGCGTTCAATGACTTCACCGGCGGCTATCTTGTCAATTGTATTTTGATCTAATACGGAAATACTCTTCATATATTATCACCATCTGTTTTTTAATTTATTTTGTAAACGGTAAATTGTATTCAAAGCTTCTATAGGCGTTAGTGTACCGACATCAATTTCGTCTAATTCTTTCAGAATATCCTCATCCCGAACCGTATCGAATAAAGAAATCTGCTCCATATCCACCTGATCATACGTCTGTATTTTTGCTTTTGGCATACTTCCCGTACCTGCCTTGATCTCCTTATTCACGTCCATGATTTTTGAAGATCCGGTATACCCGCAGGGTGCTTCCTTATTCATGTCCATGATTTTTGAACATCCGATACACCCATAGGGTGATTCATGTGCTTTGGTTGTAATATCGGCATTCTGAAGTTCCTCGGCCAATTCTTTGGCACGTACAATAACAGATTCCGGAACTCCGGCCAGTTTTGCCACCTGTATCCCATAACTCTTATCTGCTCCGCCTTTGACGATCTTGCGCAGAAATACAATATCGTCACCCTTTTCCTTGACAGCTATACAATAATTATTGACGCTCTCAAGCTTCCCTTCCAATTCCGTTAATTCATGATAGTGGGTGGCAAATAATGTCTTTGCACCCAAAAGTTTCGGATTACTGATATGCTCCACCACTGCCCAGGCGATGCTCAGACCATCAAAAGTACTGGTTCCCCGCCCTATTTCGTCCAATATCAGCAAACTGTCCGCGGTCGCATTTCTCAGAATGTTTGCCACCTCTGTCATCTCCACCATGAAGGTACTTTGACCGGATGCCAGATCGTCTGAAGCACCGACTCTGGTAAATATACGGTCAACAATACCAATTTGGGCACTCTCTGCCGGAACGAAACTGCCAATCTGAGCCATCAGTACAATCAAAGCTGTTTGACGCATATAGGTGGATTTCCCTGCCATATTCGGTCCGGTGATAATCGAAATACGATGGTTTTTATTGTCAAGAAACGTATCATTGGAAATGAACATGTCATTGGTAATCATTTTTTCTACCACGGGATGACGACCGTTTTTAATATCAATTCTGCCGCCTTTGTTAATCTTCGGACGCACATAATTACTGCGTTCCGCTACCAGGGCCAGTGAAGCAAACACATCGATCTTGGCAATTGCCTTGGCTGTAGACTGAATCCGCTGCACTTCCTTAGCGATATTGTCACGTATTTCACTGAACAAAGCGTACTCAAGAGAAAACAGCTTATCCTCCGCACCCAGTATAATATCTTCCAATTCTTTTAATTCCGGTGTAATATAACGTTCCGCATTTGCCAGGGTCTGCTTTCTCGTATAATGCTCCGGCACCAGATCCTTGTAAGAATTGGTTACCTCCAGATAATAACCGAATACTTTGTTAAATTTGATTTTCAGTCCTTTGATTCCGGTAGCCTCCCGCTCCTTTGCTTCCAGATCCGCAAGCCAGGTTTTCCCCTCAGTCTTGGCATGGCGCAGCTTATCAATTTCTTCGTAGTAACCTTCTTTGATAATCCCCCCATCCTTTATCGCAATGGGCGGTTCATCCATAATGGAGTGTTCCAGCAGCTCATGTATGTCTTCCAATACATCCAATTGTTCATTGATATCCCGCAAAAGTTCGCCGGAAAAGCTGCTGAGTAAATATTTAATATGCGGCAGCATAGACAAAGAGCTTTTAAATGCAATTAAATCTCTGGGGTTGGCAGTCTTATAGCTGATTTTACTGATCAGCCGTTCCAGGTCATAGACAGGATTTAAATACTCCCGGATTTCTTCTCTTGAAATCGTATGTTCGATCAGTTCTTTCACTGCGTCCAATCTGCAGTTTATCTTCATTTCATCAATTAATGGCTGCTCCAAAAAACTCCTGAGCATTCTGGCACCCATAGCCGTTTTCGTCTTATCCAGGACCCAAAGCAGAGAACCTCTCTTCTGCTTTTCTCTCAAGGTTTCACAAAGCTCCAGATTCCGCCTGGTGGAGCTGTCGATAATCATGTATTTACCGGTGACATAGGGTGTCAGGTGCGTAAGATTGCCCATCCCCGTCTTTTGTGTCTCCAATAAATACTGCATCAGCGCACCGGAAGCGATAACGCCGCAGTTAAAATCTGCCAGACCAAGCCCTTCTAATGTTTTGACCTGAAAATGACCCATCAGTGCCCTTTTGCAAAGCTCATCATCAAAATACCATGCTTCTAAAGAATAAATCGTAATCCCCATACGATTCTTCAAATCATCCAGATCCATGCCACTTACATAAAAAGAATCATTACATATGATTTCCGCAGGAGAGAATTTGGTAATTTCATCTGAAAGCTTGCGGGCTGACTCCACCTCGGTCACAAAATAATCGCCGGTAGTAATATCCGCAACGGAAATTCCATAACGGTCCGCCGTATAAACAACGCACATAATATAATTATTCTTTGTCTCATCCAATGCCTGCGTATTTAAATTAGTCCCGGGAGTTACCACCCGGACTACTTCTCTTTTCACAAGCCCCTTTGCCAGTTTAGGATCTTCCACCTGTTCACCGATGGCTACTTTATACCCTTTTGAAACCAGTTTATTCAGATATGTATCTACCGCATGATAGGGAACTCCGCACATAGGTGCGCGTTCATCCAACCCGCAATCTTTTCCGGTCAGAGTGATTTCCAACTCTCTGGAAGCGGTAACTGCATCATCAAAAAACATTTCATAAAAATCACCTAACCGGTAAAATAAAATACAATCCTTATATTGCTCTTTTGTGTCTACGTATTGCTGCATCATTGGTGTTAATTGTGCCACGTTTCTTATCCTTTCTATATTCAAATACACTCTGTGGTATTCGCTGCATCTCCCATATAATAAAATCCTTTACATTCTTTCAAATGTACGTTAACAATACTTCCAAGCAGCTCCTTCCCGCCCGGAAAATGTACCAGCAGGTTGTTACTTAAGCGTCCTGTTAAAAGCCGGTTGTCCTGAATATTTACCTCTTCCACCAGAACCGGCTGTGTCTGTCCGGTCAGCCGGGCGGACATTTTCCTGGAGATCTCCTGCACATCATGGAGCAGCCGGTCAAACCTGTCCTTTGTAATATCCTCCGGAACCTGATTTTCCATTGCGGCGGCCGGTGTTCCGGTACGTTTTGAATAAATAAAGGTAAAAGCACTGTCATAGTTCACCTTTCGAACCACATCCAGAGTTTCCTGGAAATCTTCTTCTGTCTCACCGGGAAATCCGACAATAATATCTGTAGTCAGAGAAATATCAGGGATCTCTTTTTGCAGCTTTTCCGCCAATATTAAATATTCTTCTTTGGTATAATACCGATTCATCCGTTTCAATATCCGGCTGCTTCCCGACTGCAGAGGCAGATGCAAATGACGGCAGATTTTTGTGGAATGTTTCATTATTTCTATGAGTTCATCCGATAAATCTTTGGGATGGGAGGTCATAAAACGAATACGTTTCAGTCCATCAATTTTTTCGATTTTCTGCAGCAGCCCGGCAAAACTCATGGGCTCGTCCAGATTCTTTCCATAGGAATTTACATTTTGACCCAGCAGCATGACTTCCACAACGCCATCCGCCACAAGACATTTGATTTCGCGAAGGATATCCTCTGGATTTCTGCTGCGTTCTCTGCCTCTGACATAGGGTACTATACAGTAACTGCAGAAATTGTTACAGCCAAACATGATGTTTACGCCTGATTTAAAAGCGTATTTACGTTCACTTGGCAAGTCTTCCACAATTTTATCCGTGTCCTTCCAGACATCAATTACCATTCGGTCAGATTCATAACAGGCTGCGATCAGTTCTGCAAATTTATAAATATTATGTGTCCCAAAGATCAAATCTACAAAACGATAACTCTTCTTTAATTTTTCAACAACTTCCGGCTCCTGCATCATACATCCGCAGAGAGCGATCTTCATATGGGGATTTTTCTTTTTGATGCTGCCTAAAGCACCCAGACGTCCATAGACTCTGAGATTTGCGTTTTCACGAACCGTACAGGTATTGTAGATAACGAAATCGGCATGCTCATCCACGGCGATTTCATAACCGATCTGCTCCAGAATTCCTGTCAATTTTTCACTGTCTCTGGCATTCATCTGGCAGCCGAATGTTGTAGTTGCCGCTGTCAATTTTCTACCGAGCTTTCTACTTTGTTCTTCTACATAATCCCTGCATTTTTTTATAAAATAATATTGACGATCAGGCTCCTGAAGGGGGGCTTCATCGTACAAATCTATCTTTTCTAATTCTGTTTCAAATGATTGCATTTCTCTCATGATCTGCTCCTTATGTTTGCCGTTAACTATACTATTATACAAGGAGCATGGGAAAAAATCAATTAACTATTGAAAATAGCAGGATCGAAAGGTAAATTATCCTTATTACCAGTGCACTTTCGTATCTCAGACATTTTTCTCTCTATCCACAAAGCGTTGGAAATATCGTCGGGTTTTCCACATCCTATAAGCA
>Ga0153928_1000006_pt1 | contig 141687 bp, 127 predicted proteins | sample TSNJ012MetaG_FD_106656 | JGI IMG/M metagenome (GOLD analysis project Ga0153928, IMG submission 106656) | Attine ant fungus gardens microbial communities from New Jersey, USA - TSNJ012 MetaG | ecosystem: Host-associated > Fungi > Mycelium > Unclassified | place: USA: New Jersey, Wharton State...
AGGAGCTGGTGATGTCGCTGGTCTCGTTCATCGGGCCGCGGCCGAACCTGTTCGACCTGAAGGGCCTCGCGCACCGCAAGCGCCTCGAGGTGCGCCAGCCGATCCTGACCAACGCGGACCTCGAGAAGATCCGCTCGATCAGCCATGTCGAGGAGCAGTTCGACACCAAGACCCTCGACTTCACCTATGCGGCCGACGAGGGCGCGGCCGGCATGACGGACGCGCTGCGGCGGCTGTGCGACCGCGCCGAGACCGCCGTGCGCGGCGGTTACAACATCATCATCCTGTCCGACCGTCAGGCGGGGCCGGACCGCATCCCGATCCCGGCGCTGCTCGCGACCGCGGCGGTGCACCATCATCTGATCCGCAAGGGGCTTCGCACCGCGGTCGGCCTGGTGGTCGAGACCGGCGAAGCGCGCGAGGTGCATCACTTCTGCTGCCTTGCCGGCTACGGCGCCGAAGCAGTCAACCCCTATCTCGCGTTCGAGACGCTGATCGCCATGCGCGCCCAGCTGCCCGAGCCGATCAGCGAGAAGGAAATCATCAAGCGCTACATCAAGTCGATCGACAAGGGCATCCTGAAGGTAATGTCCAAGATGGGCATCTCGACCTATCAGTCCTATTGCGGCGCCCAGATCTTCGACGCGGTGGGCTTGAAGGGCGACTTCGTGTCGGAATTCTTCTTCGGCACCGCGACCCGCATCGAGGGCGCGGGCCTCGACGAGATCGCCGAGGAAACCGCAAGGCGCCACCGCGAGGCGTTCGGCGACTCGCCCGTTCTACGCCACGCGCTCGAAGTGGGCGGCGAGTATCTCTTCCGCCTGCGCGGCGAGGCGCACGCCTGGTCGCCCGAGACCGTCGCTTTGCTCCAGCACGCGGTGCGCGGCAATTCGTTCGACAAATACCGTGCGTTCGCGGCGGTCGTGAACGAGCAGTCCGAGAAGCTGCTCACCATCCGCGGCCTGTTCCGCATCAAGAGCGCCGAGGATGAGGGCCGAGCGCCGGTGCCGCTCGAAGAAGTCGAGCCGGCGAAAGAGATTGCGAAGCGGTTCGCGACCGGCGCGATGTCGTTCGGCTCGATCAGCCGCGAGGCGCACACCACGCTGGCGATCGCGATGAACCGCATCGGCGCCAAGTCCAACACCGGCGAGGGCGGCGAGGAGGCGGATCGCTTCAAGCCGCTGCCCAACGGCGACTCGACGCGCTCGGCGATCAAGCAGGTCGCATCAGGCCGCTTCGGGGTGACCACCGAGTACCTCGTCAACTCGGACGTGATGCAGATCAAGATGGCGCAGGGCGCCAAGCCTGGCGAGGGCGGACAATTGGGCGGCCACAAGGTCGACGCCGTCATCGCCAAGGTGCGCCACTCGACGCCCGGCGTCGGGTTGATCTCGCCGCCGCCGCACCATGACATCTACTCGATCGAGGACCTGGCGCAGCTCATCTTCGACTTGAAGAACGTCAATCCGGCCGGCGACGTGTCGGTCAAGCTGGTGTCGGAAGTTGGCGTCGGCACGGTCGCGGCCGGCGTCTCCAAGGCGCGCGCCGATCACGTGACGATCGCGGGCTTCGAGGGCGGCACCGGCTCCTCGCCGCTCACCTCGATCAAGCACGCCGGCTCGCCGTGGGAGATCGGGCTTGCCGAGACCCATCAGACGCTGGTCGCCAACCGGCTGCGCGGCCGCATCGCCGTCCAGGTCGACGGCGGTTTGCGCACCGGACGCGACGTCGTCATCGGCGCCATGCTGGGAGCCGACGAGTTCGGCTTCTCGACCGCGCCGTTGATCGCGGCCGGTTGCATCATGATGCGGGTGTGCCACCTCAACACCTGCCCGGTCGGGGTCGCCACCCAGGACCCGGTGCTGCGCAAGCGCTTCAAGGGCACGCCCGAGCACGTCATCAACTACTTCTTCTTCGTCGCCGAGGAGGTGCGCGAGCTGATGGCCAAGCTCGGCTATCGCACCTTCAATGAGATGATCGGCCAGATGCAGATGCTCGACCGGCACAAGCTGATCGATCACTGGAAGGCGCGCGGGCTCGATTTCAGCCGCCTGTTCGAGAAGCCGGCGGCCCCGGCCGGCGTCAACATCTACAAATGCGAGCCGCAGGATCACAAGATCAAGAACATCCTCGACCGCAAGCTCGTCGCAGATTCGCGTGCCGCGATCGATCGCGGCGCGCCGGTCAAGCTCGAGACCACGATCAAGAACACTGACCGCACCACCGGCGCGATGCTCTCGGGCGAGATCGCCAAGCACTACGGTCACACCGGCCTTCCGGACGACTCGATTTACGTCAAGCTCCTCGGCACCGCCGGCCAGAGCTTCGGCGCCTGGCTCGCCCGCGGCATCACCTTCGAGCTCGAAGGCGAAGCGAACGATTACGTCGGCAAGGGCCTCTCGGGCGGCCGCATCGTGATCTACCCGCCGCGTGACGCCAGCAACATCGTGCCGGAGGAATCGATCATCGTCGGCAACACCGTGCTCTACGGCGCGATCGAGGGCGAGTGCTATTTCCGCGGCATCGCGGGCGAGCGCTTCGCGGTGCGCAACTCTGGCGCGGTTGCCGTGATCGAAGGCGCGGGCGATCATTGCTGCGAATACATGACCGGCGGCGTCGTGGTCGTGCTCGGCTACACCGGGCGCAACTTCGCCGCCGGCATGTCGGGCGGCATCGCCTACGTGCTCGACGAGGACGGCAGTTTCGCCAGGCGCTGCAACATGGCGATGATCGAGCTCGAGCCGGTGCTGGCGGAAGAGGAGGCGATCGCCCGGCTCTATCACCAGGCGGGTGACCTCGACTCGCACGGCCGCGTCGACGTGATGGCCGACATGAGCCGGTTCGATGCCGAGCGGCTGCATCAGCTCGTCGCCAACCACGCGAGCTACACTGGTTCGCTCCGCGCGCGCGAAATCCTCGCCAACTGGAGCCACTATCTGCCGAAGTTCCGCAAAGTGATGCCGGTCGAATACCGGCGCGCGCTCGCCGAACTCAAGGCGCGCGAAGCCGCCGTGCCGCCGCTCGCCGCCGCCGGCGCCTGAGGAGCGGATGGGCAAGGTCACGGGTTTCCTCGAAATCGATCGGCAGGACCGGCGCTACGCGCCGGCCTCCGACCGCATTCGCCATTTCCGTGAGTTCGTGATCCCGCTGTCCGCGGAGGCGACGCGCGACCAGGCCGCGCGCTGCATGAACTGCGGCATCCCGTATTGCCACAACGGCTGTCTTGGTCAACAATCAGATCCCGGACTGGAACGATCTCGTTTATCGCGGCGACTGGCGCACCGCCAGCATCAACCTGCATTCGACCAACAACTTCCCGGAATTCACCGGGCGAGTCTGTCCGGCGCCGTGCGAGGCCTCCTGCACGCTCAATCTCGACGACAACCCGGTGACCATCAAGACGATCGAATGTGCGATCGTCGACCGCGCCTGGAAGGAAGGCTGGATCACACCGGAGCCGCCGACGACGCGCACCGGCAGGAAGATCGCGATCGTCGGCTCAGGTCCCGCGGGGCTCGCTTGCGCCCAGCAGCTTGCGCGGGCCGGCCACGATGTCCACGTGTTCGAGAAACACGCCAAGGCGGGCGGACTTCTGCGCTACGGCATCCCCGACTTCAAGATGGACCGCCGCCACGTCGACCGGCGCGTCGCCCAGATGGAGGCCGAGGGCGTGACGTTCCACTATGGGAGGACAGAGCGTCGGTTGTCAGTTAAACAACGCTAAGGTCGAACGTTCCAAGAACATGGCCGTATCGTCCCCATTGCACAAAGCGCCGGGATTGTTTTCGGGGTCATGAGTTCACGTATCGTCATCGCGCAATAATCGATCCAGCTCCTCTGGGCGCATGCGTTTGACACGCTTCTCGACGTCACGGTCATACCTTCGGTCGTTTGGATCCCAGTTCGGGTATGCCTTACGTGCGTACTGCTGAACAAAAGTGGTCAGCTCACCGGCCACCCGAGCCCGCTTCTGGTCGGCATTCAGCTTCTTAGCCACGCATCGCCTCGTAGAGAGCAGGCATCGAATACCGCGACGATCGCCTGCACAAACCGCCAGCGATGGCCCTGTCCGCGCTTTGCGTATCAGCCATGATGGGGCACAAAAGGCTCTGCAGCTTGCCGATGCCTTGCATGCTCTGGCCTCGACCCATCCCGCGGTTTTGGATGCCGTTTGGATAACGCCGTTCCGCCGATCGGCCCTGAACGGCGATAACGGAGCGTGGACGGCCGTATTGCGGGATCGCCTAAAAGAGTGGATCTCACTCGAAGCTGAGAGGGTAGAGCTGGCGCGACGCTCGGTCGAGGTACCGCCCGGTCTATTCGAGAATCACGATGCGCGCGAAGCGGTTCTTCGCGGCGCTTCGGCCGAGCGGCTCTGGCCGATCTTCGCCGTTGGCAAGGGAACGGCCAAAGCTCTGGTCAGCGGCATCAAGCTCGACGGCGCCCCAGTACGCGAAGACGACACTCACGGCTGGCGTCACGTCGCCGCCGTCATCGCGCACACAACCCGCCGCCACGAAGCAACTGCGCGCTGGCAAACTTTCGCGGTCGAGGTTGGCGTGCCCGCCTCAACAAGCCCAAAACTGACCATTGATGTCGCCCGCAGGGTAATGAGCGCCGCCGACGAGGCGCATGCCCATACGGCTCACCTATCTGTCGTCGTATCCGGCACCGTTGGGCTGGACCGACTGTGCGAGGATCCCGAACTCTGTCAATCGCTCGCCAACCAAGTGCGTGCCGCCGCCAGCGCCCTGCGGCTCACGGCAGTGCGTGAGCACATCCGCCGAACAGCCATGCAGTTCGAGCGCGGCCATGATCGAACCTCGACGGCGCTCAAACAGTTCCTTGACCAGGCTCTCGGCAACCCCAAGGTGCCGGGAGAAAAGGTGGAAGCAATCTGGCATGCCGCGTTGCAGCGCATCGCAACGATCAAAGACCGGGCCGGCGACTTTGCAACCATCGTGCATATAACTAATCTTATCGCCAAGGCGGGGGCGCCCGCTTGGGCGGAGCGTGCTCGTACCGAGCCAGTAACTGATACGGATACTGTGGTACGCGCCGACTGGCGCGAGGCGTGGGACCACGCGGCCGCGGATGGCAAGCTCGCATCGATCGATGCGCGGGACCGGCTCGCCTCGCTTGCGCTCGAGCGCGAGGAGTCCGACAAGCGCTGCCGCAAGCTATTCGCCGAGCTCGTCCGCGAGCGGACCTTCTATGAGCTCAATCGCCGTCTATCATCATCGGTAAAATCGGCCCTCGTGGAATTCGTGCGTGCCCTCGCGAGAATTGGCAGGGGCACTGGAAAGACGGCTGGGCAGCATCGCCGCGCGGCTCGCGAGGCGATGTCGCGCTGCTACGACGCCGTTCCTTGCTGGATCATGCCGACCTGGCGCGTCGCCGAGCAGCTGCCCGCCGACAGGTGAGCCCGACCGCACCGTTCGTAACTCAGGCCAAGATCGCGCAGCTGCGCCACCACTATCTTGGTGACCTACCCTACAAGAATCTTCTTGAACCAGGAGAAAGCATCTACGACTTGATGCGTGCGGTATTTCCTAACGAGCGGCTCATGCTGAAGGAGCACTTCCGATGCGTCGAGCCGATCATTCGTTTCTCGATGCAGTTCTACCCCGAGAAGATGCTGCCCTTGCGAATTCCTACCGCGCAAGAACGCCTCGACCCACCGCTCATCGATATCTATCTGCCTCATGGCCGCCGGGAATCACATCGGAAAATTAATCGCTCCGAAGCCGACGTGATCGTCGAGCAAATCCAGTCGCTTGTGATCCAGCCCGGAATGCAAGAGCGCTCTATTGGCGTCATCTCATTGATCGGTGCACAACAGGCCGACTACATCCGCGCCAAGCTCTCCGAGGCCGTTGGGGAGGAGCTGATGCAGCGACACGCGATCTTGTGTGGCGACAGCGCCACTTTTCAGGGGACGGAACGCGACATCGTTTTTCTTTCCATGGTCGCAGACCCGTCGCATCGCACCGCGCTGACCATGTTGCGCTACGAACAGCGCTTCAATGTGGCCGTATCTCGCGGTCGAGACCGTGCCATCCTGGTGCGATCGGTCCGCAGAGAGGACTTGAACCCCAGCGACCTCAAAGCGCGCCTCATCGCGCACTTCGAAAACCCGATGCCGTTGGAATCCGAAAACGCTGCAAGCGGGCTGGAGGCGTGCGAGTCCGGATTTGAACGTGATGTTATGCGAAACCTCCTGGAGCGTGGGTACCGTGTCGAACCACAAGTGGGCGCTTTGGGCTTCCGCATAGACATGGTCGTTGAAGGCACGGATGGCCGCCGGTTAGCGGTCGAGTGTGATGGCGATCGCTTCCATGGTCCGGAGCAATGGCGAGAGGATATGCGTCGACAGCGTGTCCTTGAACGGGTGGGGTGGCGTTTCTGGCGTTGTTTTGCCTCGAGCTTTTACCGCGACACCGAAAGAGTCATAGGCGACTTGCTGGACACGCTCACCCGGATGGGAATTCAACCGATACCGAAGGGGCAGGAGGCAGGGCGTCGTGGTCAGTTCACCGAGCACCATGTCATCGATCCAAAAGTTGCAGAGACACCCGTGGTGGCGATCGCCGTACCGCCTTTAGGTGTGCTACCGGCGCAAAATGGTATCGCGATCGGCGATCGAATTATTCTTCTGTTTTCCGACGACCAGCGCCGGATTTCTACACGTCTGACCGAGGCACCGCATGACCTTGAAAAAGGCCTGCTTTCTATTACCTCGCCCCTCGGGAAAGCGGTTATTGGGGCCGAGGAGGGGGATGAAGTAGAGTTTGAGCAAGACGACGGGCGGAGGCGCAAAGTTCTGATTGAAAGCGTCGACAAAGAGCTAACGTCCGCAGTGTTTCCACCTGCCGCTCGTGACCCTTCATCGCCTCTTGTAAACGAGCACCTGCGCACGGTCGCATGAAAATTTCCCCTGTCAGTAACTAGAAAGGTGTCGGCTGCCGCGGGATCTCCGTTTTCCACGGTGGCGTGCTTCAGACGATCATCGCGCGTCCCGAAACCCGGGCGAGGTGCTCGGGATCGTGGGCGAATCGGGCTGCGGGAAGACGACGCTTGCGCGCATGCTGCTGGGCCTGATCGCGCCGACCGCCGGCGAGGCCCGCATCGACGGGCAGCCGACCCATGCGCTTGCGGGACGCAAGCGCGCCCGCCTCATTCAGCCGGTGTTTCAGGACCCTTATTCATCGCTCAACCCGCGCCGGCGCATTCGCGACATCGTCGCGCTGCCGCTGGTCGCGCAACGCAGCTTCACCGCCCGCGAGATCGCGCGCAAAGTCGCGGCGAGCTCGATCGCGTCGGCTTGGCGCAAGAACTGGCCGACAGGCTGCCGGTCCAGCTTTCCGGTGGGCAGCGCCAGCGGGTCGAGATCGCCCGGGATCGAACCTCAAACCAGACCGTTATGAGCGACCGGCTTTACCCAGTGTTGGACGCTCCTTAGGGCCGGACCACTTGTACTGTTTGCGCCAGCATTCCGGCACTCCAACGAGGCCGGACACGCCCGGACCATCGGCAAGGGTTCCGTCCACGGCGGCTTGAACGATGTGCGGGCTCAGGAACGCAAGACTGAGCGTCATGCGGACGGAACGCTCGCTGCAGCCCTCGCGATCGGCGATCGCTTTCGTTCCGCTGATGCGCCCTGAAACGAGTTCCTCCAGCCATAGACGAGCTTTCGCGATTCCCTCGATGAGCCGAGCGCGGGTCTCGGACCGAATGGGTCGCTGGGGAGCGGCTCGCCCATCTGCGGGCAGTATTATTTCGCGCTTGCGTGTTGACGGAATTGGCGACCAGGACACCGTCAGAGGAGCTAGCTGTTCAATCTCGTCCTGATTTGCCCAAATGATTTCTACGGCTCCTTGCTTGACCACAATTTTTTCAAGGTACCGCTCGACCAGTTCGCCGTCGGTCAGGCCGACATAACTCGCGGCCTTGTCCGGGGCCGCTATTCGGCGCAAGTGCTGCTTTGTCGCGTTGAGCACCGCCGCCTCGATATCCGCGGCAGGCAGGCGCGAGACCTTGCCAGCTGCTTCCCGTCGACCTTGGATGAGGGGCGCTGAGATGTAATAGCGATACCGCGCCGAGCCTTTCTTTGCGGAGGATGGCGTCATCCGGTTGCCACGGTCGTCGAAAATTCGCCCGGTCAGTAGCGAGCCATTATTGATCCTGGTGTGCCGCCGGGCGCGCGTTTGCGACGCGAGCTTCTCCTGCACCGCCTCGAAGAGCGCCCTGTCCAGGATCGGCTCGTGCTCGCCCGGATAATGCTGACCTTTGTGGACGACCTCGCCAATGTAGGTGCGGTTCTTAAGCACGTAAGCGAGCGGCCCCTTCGTGAATGATATACCTCCCCGAGTCGTGCCGTCCGGTCGCCGGGTCGCCTTGGTATGGATCCGTCGGCTTGCCAAGTTGCGCGCCAATTTCGTGATGCACCCAAGTTCAAGATAGCGCTCATAGATTAGCCTGACCCGTTTTGCCTCCTCGGGGTTGATGACGAGTCGCTTGTTGGCGACGTCATAGCCGAGCGGCACCGGGCCACCCATGCGCATCCCCTTGCGCTTGGATGCCGCGATTTTGTCGCGAATGCGCTCGGCCGTGACCTCGCGCTCGAACTGAGCAAAGGACAGGAGCACGTTCAGGGTCAGGCGGCCCATGCTGGTGGTGGTGTTAAACGCCTGCGTAACCGACACGAACGACACCTCGTGCTGGTCGAAAAGTTCGACGAGCTTTGCGAAGTCGGCAAGCGATCGCGTGATGCGGTCGACCTTGTAGACAACAACCACATCGATCAGGCGGGCTCGTACGTCGTCGAGGAATTTCTGGAGGGCAGGACGCTCCAGGGTGGCGCCTGAAAAGCCGCCGTCGTTGTATTGGGCCGGCAAGCAGCGCCAGCCCTCGTGGGCTTGGCTCTTGATGTAGGCCTCGGCGGCTTCGCGCTGGTTGTCGAGCGAGTTGAAATCCTGCTCCAGGCCCTGATCAGTCGAAACGCGGGTATAGATTGCGCAGCGGACAGGCTTTGGGGGCGGTTTCTTCATGGAGCCGCCGCTGGGCCGACAGCCGTAGTTCGGGTCGCCTTGGACCGGTCACGCAGCCCGAAAAAGCGCGGACCGTTCCAGTTCGTGCCGGTGATCGCGCGCGCCACCTCGGACAGGCTGCCATAGGTCTTGCCGTTCCAGGCAAACCCGTCCGCCATGACCACAACGCGGTGAAGCTCGCCATTGTGCTCGCGCGCCAGGATGGTGCCCGGCTTAAGGGAGCGGCGCGCCGGAACCGGCGGAACGGGCGGGGGCGTCTTGCCGAGACGCACTCCCGCCGCCTTGCGCTTTTTCCAGTCCGCGGCGACCGCACCGAGAAATCGGACCGTCTCGCGGTCGAGGTCGCCCAGAGCGTCGGCTTGAATCTTATAAGCCATAACTCGAAACAGCAGATATGCCGGGAGGTTCGGCGGGGCAGAGCCGCCGTAAAGCTTCTGCCACCGCTCGCGCAGCCCGGTGAGGTCGAGACCGCGGAGAGCCGCGATCTCGATTTCGAGCGCCTGCGGATCGACCGATCGGCGCCGCATGGGCCTCACCGGCCCTTGCGGCGCTTCTTGGCTGCAGGCTTGCGGGAGCCGGCCCCGCCCACGATCCGGTAAATGGCCCGCCCACCCTCGCGAGGCTCCTTCTCGACGCGATAGCCGCGCTTGCGCAGCCCGGTGAGGGCGGCCCGCGTCGTATGGGGCAGCCATTCGGTCGCTTTGACGATCGCTTCGATCGTGGTGCCCGCCTTCGAGGTGAGCATCCCGATGACCTTCGCGAGCTTGGAGCCGGCGCGCGGAGACCCCGCGCCCACCTGTTTGGCAGCTTTGCGCTTAGCCGCTTTGCCTGTGGCAGCTTTGCGCGTTGCAGCCTTGCGCCCCACCACCGTGGGCGGCCGGCTTGCTTTCACCGGGGCTTTCGTCGCCTGAGGCTGTTCGCCTGCCTTGGTGTCCTCCTTGGCTTGGATAGCGGCGCGCCCGGCATCCGTGATCAACAAGCCACGGTACTCGCCCGTGGCCTCGTCGCGCCGCCACGCGCCCGCATCGGGCTGGGACAGAACCTCCTTGATGAGACCATTCTCCAGGAGCGGTTTTACGACGTTAATGGCGGCCGCGCCCTGGAGCTTTCGCGGCAGGAAGATAAGCCCTCCCCCCTGCGCAGCCTTAGACAGGAGCATCAATTGGGTATCGGTAAGCTTCGGCATTGGAGCCCTCGCGGTTTGGACAGCGGCTTGCTGCCACTGCGCAGAGCCCGCAGAGGCCAAAGGCGCTGGCGGGTGCGAGGGTCTGAAAACCTGAATCCCACGGATTCAGGACTTGGTGCAGCGGGTGACCAGGCTTGCGTCGTTCAGCAGTGTGGTCGCCTCATAAGCAGCATCTCGACGTCGAGCACGATCTCGATGCGGCACGTCATGAACTCAGTCTGTTCGAGCCCTTGGCGGGTTCGCCGATCGTTTCCAAGAACTCTCGCAGCGCGTCGAAATCGACCGCTCGGGCGCCGTCGTCGCGGTAGAAGAATGACAGGCGGCATCCGCCCGGGCCGTCCCAGAACAAAAAGATGCCGCCAGCACCGCGCTCAACAAGGCCCGATACCTCAGGAATCGCCTGGACCTCCGCGAAGTCCCGAACCGTGCCGTCCTCCTGGCGAATGACGACGTATTGATACGTCGTGTCATAGGGGGCTAATTCGACGGGACCGACCGCCACGACAGTCCCGTTAATCGGGACCAGTTCGCACATGCGGGCAATAGCGGAGTGGGACATTTCCGGGCTCATGGGGTGCCTTGTCATGGCACCACACACGCTCGCCGTGCCTGGGAAGTCGAGCAGAAACTGGAGCAATCTTATGGCTCTTTTCGCCCTATTCGGATCATCTTCGGATCGACCGAGCACGCCCAAATCGGGACTTAGGGTTGGTCGGCACCCTGAGGCCCATCGCAATTGCCCGCAACGAAAGGGGACAGAGGGCAGGTCGGCTTCGCCCATGGGTCTGGACTGAGCGCAACGCTTAGTTCCAGAAGACACCATAACGCCGAAGGACTTCGACTAAGGAACTCTCCGCTGTTCTCTTGGTGAACGTTTACGTTAGTTCGCAAGGGCGTCCAAATTATATCCGTGTTTGAATGCAAGCGCCTGACTGATGCTGTCTACTTGATCGTCAGTCTTACCGCGTGGGAATGCCAGCAGTTCAGCTTCTAGTTCCGGCAGGAACGGCGCTCCGCGGGGAAACAGCACTAATCCAGCTTCGAATTTGGCCTGCTGAACATATAGACGGCCGACCTTGTCGCGTTCGATTGGAATTGGGTTGGCTGAATAGAGTCCTGCTTCTCTCAACTCCTGCACGAGCGCGGTGCCAGTCGAGGCATCTTCAATCAGGATGCTGTGCGGGTCATAGCGTTTCGCAAGCTCAATAGCGATCCGGCGCAATTGAGGGTATTCGTACCGGCCGCGAATAAGATTGATGAGATAAAAAATTCTCTCCACTATCATCCAAACGGTGCACACGGACCAGTCGTTTTGTGCACCGTTTTTCGCTGCCGTGTCCCAACTTAAAATGACAGTATTCCACCGGCGCGGAGGTAGTTGGTCATAATACCGTAACCAAGCGCGCTTGATCATGGCTCCGCCGGCCGGAACCGGACATTGCTGGTACTGAGCGGCAAAAACTTCCGATCCCACGGTGCGGCGCTGTTTCTCAAGAACGTCCAGCGGTTCAAAGTCAGGATGCAGCGCTTCGCCGGCCGATCGACGATGAAACTTGTTCTGACCGATCGGTATCACTTCGTCTTGCTCGGCGATGGCGGGCAGGTTGAGCACGGTCCAGTCGTCAGACGAGCCCATCAAGAAACCTGACAAATCATCCATGTGGACACGCTGCATGACGACAATGATTACACCTGTTTTCTTGTCGTCTAGCCGAGACATCAATGTGTTCGAAACCCAGTCATTGAGGGTTTTGCGTCTCGTTTCGGATTGCGCATCAATCGTTTTTTGAGGATCATCTACGACAAAAAGGTCTCCACCAAGCCCGGTGAGCGCCCCATAAACCGATGTGGACTTGCGAAAGCCCCTTTTCGTGGTGAGCACTTCCCCCTCATGGATCCGTTTGATCCTCATATGCGGAAAGGCTCGCTTATACCAGGAGGACTCGACGATGGATCGAAAATCGCTCGTATGCTTGTCAGCGAGCTCGTCCGCATAGCTGATAACGAAAATGCGTCGCCACGGTTCCAGGCCGAGAAGATATGCGGTGAACGCGACCGAGACAGTGAGACTCTTGAGATTACGTGGTGGTAAGTTCATGATCGATCGGTTGGTTTCGCCGCGACGAATGCAGTCGAGCTGGTAAGCGATTGCGTCAAGATGCCAGTTCCAAATCAGCGGCGTATTCGGATTGAGCGTTTGTATACATCTGCGCAGAAAGTAGCCGAAGTCATTGCGCAAGATTGCGTCGATGACTTTTTGATCTTGATGGCTCATGAGCTCTTCCCTGCGAACTGGTCTTGAACACGGCGCGTGAATGCATCCAGGATCTCCTGGTCCTCACGGCTAATCTCACCGGCCGAGGTTTCATCCGGTTCGGGGGGCCGATACCGATTGAGCAGGAAGGTCGCCGCTTTGGCGTCCCCCTTGAGGGCCTCCTCGGCAAACTTCAGAAGCATTGCCTCAAGCACAGTGATCTTGCGGGTCCGTCCCGCTTGCCGGATTTCGATCCTGCGATTGAGAAGGTTGTTGAGGATGGTTTCCTCGTTCTTCGCACCCTTGGGCCGCCCTTTGGGATTGCCGCTGCGGCCCGGCTTGAACCGATGTGCGCGCGGAGGCCGGGCATAACCGACATCATACGTGCGAGATTCATTGGATCTTCGGGATTGGCGAGCGCGGGGTCGTATTCGTTTCATCGGCCGCCCTCGCGTTTCGCACGTTGACGGCTGGCCGCGACTTCATCAAAAGTCTTGCGAGTGCCAGCCAGTGTGGCATCACGCTTCGAAAACTCCTGCCAGCGCCGTATCGCGACATCGACGTAGAGCGGGTCAACATCGAGGCCATACGCCTGGCGACCGATGCTCTCAGCTGCAAGGACGGTTGTCCCTGAACCCATAAACGGGTCGAGAATAATGTCTCCGCGCTTCGAGCAGTCGCGAATCGCGTCCGCTACCAACTTGACGGGCTTGACGGTCGGATGAGAGGTCAAATCTTCGAGGCGACCGGAGCGGAACGTGTTGACGCCCGCGTAACTCCACACGTTGGACCGGGTGCGGCCGTGCTGCCCAAGCGCGAAGTTATTCCGATGCGGCGCGTGCCCGTTTTTCCAGATGAAGACGAGCTCGTGTTGCGATCGATAAAAACTGCCTTGGCCAACGTTGCTCTTAGTCCAGACGGCGAGATTCTTCAGCTGGCTATAAACCTCCTCCCCGGCATCGAGCATTTCGCGCAAGTGCCGCCAATCGCTGCATACGAAATGTATCGACCCGTTGACGGAATACTTGGCGGCGAGTGCAAACGCGCTGGCCAAAAATCGTGTGTATTGCCTGGGCGACATCTCCCCGGAAGCGGCCGCGAATTCTCGATGCTTGATCCTTCCACGCCCCAGCGTGGTTCCGAGCTTCACGTTGTAAGGCGGATCAGCGAAAACCATGCCGGCACGCTCGCGACCCATAAGGGCCTGCAGGTCAGGATCTTCCCGCGCGTCGCCGCAAAGTAGTCGGTGATCAGCCAGATGCCACAGGTCGCCCCTTCGGCTCACTGCCTCCTCACAAACCGGAGGCAGTTCCTCGTAAGGGTCGCTTTCGGGGTCGACTAAATTGCCCATAAGGGTGTCGATTTCGGCTGCCTCGAACCCGGCGATCTCGAGGCTCAACCCGGCCTCAGCCAACAGAGGTGCCAACTCGCGGAGCTCGATGGCCAGGGTGGCGTCATGCCACCCGCTCTTTTCAGCCAATTTGTTGTCGGCGAGCAAATACGCGCGTTCCTCGGCAGCGGAGAGGCCATCTATGACGATGATCGGAACCCGCTGTAGGCCAACGACTTTGGCGGCTTCCAGCCTAACATGCCCCGCTAGAACTTCCCGCTGCGCATTGGTCAGAATAGGATTGGTAAAACCGAACGTGCGGATGCTTTGAGCGACTTGTTCAATCTGCTTCTTGGGGTGAACGCGAGCATTTCGAGGATGCCGCCGCAGTGACTTCGGCGGCAGATATTGAATTTGGCGGTCTTCCATCACTCAGCTCCCAGTTCAGGGAGCCTACTAACTACTAGCTTCGTTCTGTTGGCCGCAAACAATCCGTTGGCGGTTCAATTGTGGAAAAATGGTGTCAAATGCGCTTTCGGGAATGACGCGTCGAGCGCGGTCTCATACCGGCTCTGGCTAATGCGCTTGCTATTGCCTGACGTGAGCAATCGCCGAGTTCCTCGATGTCTTTGAGCGCGTATTCGATTTCCTTCAATGACGGCAGTTTCAATGATGGCAGAGTGCTGTAGTCAAGCCAGCCTAACCTGGCTTGGCGGCGAAGTGGATGGAGGATCCGGAGGTTAGGCAAATAGCGGAAACAGCGCTTTCGCGGGTGAAAAAGGCGAATCGTCCACACAACGATTCGTTCCTGGAATGGAGACAGCTTGGGAGGTACAAAGGTAGGGACAACCCGAGCGCCATGAATAATTGTCGCATCCGGGAGAGTGAGATTGCCGGCCGCATCGGCTTTTGCCCCATCGAGGCGGGGGATTTCGAAGCGCTCCAATCCCAATATGGGATTGCGAGCGCCCAAGAAGTGAGTCGCTGAAGGCAGTGAAACGGCAAATCCTTGAGTTTCGCAGACGACCTGGACCAAGGCAGTCCACTGTCCCGAGGGGAGCTGGAACGGCATGATCCTCACAACCGCTTCCATGCTTTCTGAAAAATTCGGCAAACTCCGGAGAACATCGATAACGTCGATCATAGACCGTCGTTTTTCTCGCCCAGCGTCGATAACCCGCAAAGATTTCGATTCGGCAAGAACCTCGAATGCACTGGTCTCCTTCTCGATCATTCCTCAGAACTAATCGACTAAACGCCATTTTCAATAGTCTAAGGCGTCAACGAGTCCGGTCCATAAAGGACCAGGCAGCGATAACACCTGATTATCCGCGAACTTCAGCGCGTCCGCACTTGGTGAGCCAACTGGTCCGGGTTGTGCCATGCTACCTCCGTCCGGCGGTCAATGGTTTGTGAACCAGCGGGTCTCGCTGGGGGGACGGATCGCGTGTTTAGGCGCATCTCGAAGGTTCATCGTGACTAAGTACCCGCCAAACGGCTTGGCGTTGCCGTCGCGCGAAATGGCCACTGAAGTGATCCGGCTTCGATACGCATCGTTCGGGGCGATTTGGATCCATCGCTGCTAGCCGATAAATGAGAAGGTAGCGCTGAGCGCGTCTGATATCGCTTGTGTAAACCGTACGGTTTGACCCTCACGCCGCTGTCGCCGACAGTGATGAATGATATGCTGTTGCGCAAATGTCCACATACGCTCTCGGGAAGACCCGCGAGGCTAGGTTTTTTGTCGATGTTGCCCGCACCGATTGCCGCGACCCTGACTTCGATAACTCGCAATGCGAATTGTTCGCGTCGACGGCACCTATCCTGGTTGCTCTGCGCGGGCGCATTCCTCGCCGGCACAGCATGCATTGCAACTCCGCGGTCTCAGGCGGATCAATTACCGAACTCCGGTACCGAGACAGCGGCGCCCGACGTGGCGCTATACGTGGAAAGTGGAATCCGCCACAGCGCGCGATCCGTTGCGTTTTCGTCGGACGGACGCTTCGTCGCGGCGGGAAGCCTTGATCGCACGCGGGTATAGGGTACAAAATTACGCAAATGTGGAACGAACGTACCGACCGCTGTGATCGGGGGTTATGGAGACTGGCCATGAATCTTGCCCGCCGTCGGATGTTACGCTTGGCCGCGGGCGCAGCTTTCCTGCTGATCTTGTCGTGCTTTCCCGCGCTGGCACAGGAAAGCGGCGCCGCTCTTTACGCGCAAAATTGCGCGCAGTGCCATGACGCCGCCGCAGACCAGCAAAGTCGCGTGCCTGGTCGCGGCGTCCTGGCGCTGATGTCGTTCGAGCATGTTCTCAGAACAATCACGTCGGGCAGCATGGCGGAGATGGCCAAGGGGCGGTCCGATGACGAACGCAAAGCAATCGCTTCCTTCGTGACCGGCGGGATTGCAAAGGCGGCGACAAACGAGGTCGCCGCGGTGTGCGACAAACGTCCGCTCACGTTCGCCGGAGCGCTTGACCGACCGCGCTGGAACGGCTGGGGCGCCGATCTCAACAACAGCCGCTTTCAACCTGCCGAGATGGCGCGGCTGGCACCGGACCAGATACCGAGATTGCAGCTGAAATGGGCGTTTGGATTTCCAGGCGTATCCACTGCTTACGCCCAGCCGACGATCGTCGGCGGAATGCTGTTCGTCGGGGGAGCGGACAGCAAGCTGCACGCCCTCGATGCGAAGAGCGGATGCACGATCTGGACCTACGCCACCGAGGCCCCAGTGCGGACGGCGATCACTTTTGGCCCGCTGCCGGACAGCGATCAGTTTGCGCTGTTCTTTGGCGACGCGCGTGCCAATGCCTACGCGATGAATGCGACAACCGGGGCGACGATCTGGAAGACGAAGGTGGACGATCATCCGGCCGCCCGGGTGACGGGAACGCCGGTCCTCTTTTCCGGGGTCGTCTACGTGCCCGTCGCCTCGATCGAGGAAGGTACCGGATCGCGTCCCACCTACGAGTGCTGCACTTTCCGCGGCAGCGTTGTGGCGCTCGACGCTGCAAGCGGGCGCGAAGTCTGGAAAACCTACACCATCGCGGAAGCGGCGCACCCCACCAGCAAGAACGCCATCGGGACGCAACTGCACGGTCCCTCCGGCGCATCGGTCTGGTCGTCACCGACAATCGATAGTCGGCGCCAAGCCCTTTACGTCGCAACCGGAAATGCTTTTTCGAACCCAGCGTCGGATACGAGCGATGCCGTTGTCGCGTTCGACCTGAAGACCGGTCGGATGCTCTGGCATCGCCAGGCCACGCCCAACGACAGCTTCGTCCGGGCTTGCTTCGGCCCCGACACGACCAACTGTCCGCAAGACCCCGGCCCGGATCACGACTTCGGACAGTCACCGATCCTGGTGACATTGCGCGACGGGCATCGCGCGCTGGTCATCGGACAAAAATCCGGCGTCGTGCATGCGTTCGATCCCGACCGCGAGGGCGAGGTCCTGTGGCAGACGCGGATCGGAAAAGGTGGAGCGTTAGGCGGCAGCGAGTGGGGCTCCGCGGCGGACCAGGAGCGAATCTACGTCGCCAATTCGGATGTGCGGTTTCTTCGCGACGGCGGCACGCGGCGTCTCGATCCGAGTGCAGGCGGCGGCCTGTTCGGCCTGAACCTGTCGGACGGCAAAATAACCATGCAGGTGGAGCCCGTCCCCTGTGGGGAGCGTCCTCAATGCAGTCCGGCGCTTTCAGCGGCCGTCACGGCAATTCCCGGTGTCGTTTTCTCCGGCGGTGTGAGCGGGTTTTTGCGCGCCTATGCGACTGACAGCGGCCGCCTCATCTGGGAATTCGACACGGCCCGCGACTACGCCACGGTGAACGGCGTCCCGGGACACGGCGGCGCCATGGACGGCCCCGGCCCGGTCATCGTCGACGGAATGCTCTACGTCAATTCGGGTTACGCGACATGGAGCGGCGTTCCCGGCAACGTGCTACTCGCGTTCGGGCTTGGCGACCGGTGATCCGCGTCCTAAAGGCCAGGTGGGTATCATCGCGCGGCCGGAATGACTGCCAGTGCCACCAGATGCGTGGAGACGCAGAATCGTAGATCGACGATACGGCCGTTGCGCACGGTCGCCTTGCGGGCTCTGAAATCGATTTCAACGTCGTGGTGCTCGAGAAAAGTCTGGTCGAGCGGGTATACCGCCTTGTAGGCGGCTTCCTTCGCGACGAAGAGCAATCGTCCGCCGAAGCGGAGATTAGCAATCATCGCCCGCTCGAGTGGCGTCGCGATCATATCGATCAGCTCGGCAGGCAGATCCTCGGCCGGCTCGATATCGACACCGACCGCGTCGACGTCGCGATGCATCCCGACCGCCGCGATCGCCACACCGGAATCGTGTGCCAGCGAACCCGCGACCCCAGGAGGCCAGATCGGCGGACCCGCGCTCGTTTTCGGAAGCGGCACGTGGGGCACCCCGACACGCGCAAGTAGCTCGCGCGCGACCATGCGGGCTGCGCCGCTCGCACGCCGTACCGCGACCACGCTTCCGGCGAACGCGCCGGCCTCCTCGGGCAGGAGCGCGTTCTCATCGCCTGACGAGATCACGCGATGCGCAATGAATATGCCCGGGACGGCAAGCACATCCATCGCTGACAGAAGAGCCAAATCTCTGCCCTCATTCATGGCTGCACTCTACGTGAGCAAACATGTGTAATCAAGCCGCCGGTAAGGTAAGCTGGCGGCAATCCAAACAGCCGGATAAGTGGCAGCAATCTTCCCCATACATTCGAACCTGACCGACCAAAGTCGAACAGAAAAGAAGTCGCGCAAATGAATGGACAGCGAGCAATGAACTCCTTCCCGAACTCCGGCACGTGTTGGGAGGAGTTGAAGCAACGTCTGACCGACATGCGGAAACGCGACGTCGATTGGCGCCGCGGGAAGGCGGCGCTACTCGTTTATTACGCCGGTGACGATGTTCTGGCGGTCGCCCGCGATGCATATTCGATGTTCATCACGGAGAATGCGCTGTCTCCGGCAGCTTTTCCCAGTTTGGCCGCCATGGAACGGGATCTGATCGAAGGCGCGCTTGATCTGTTTCACGCTCCTCCCGAAGCGTCCGGCAGCTTCACGTCGGGCGGCACGGAAAGCATAGTCCTGGCGGTCAAGGCCGCACGCGACTGGCATACTCAGCGAAAGAAACTGAACGGGCCGGCCGAAATCGTTATCCCACGTACGGCACACCCCGCGTTCGACAAGGCGGGGCAATTGCTCGGCGTAAGAACCGTACGCATTCCGACAGGAGCGGATTATCGGGCCGATCCGGACGAACTTGCTGCGGCTCTCACCGACCGAACGATCATGCTCGTGGCCTCCGCCCCCGCCTTCCCGTACGGAGTGATTGATCCTGTTGCCGAAGTGGCGGACGTTGCCCGCAGTCGGGATGTCTGGCTACATGTGGATGCCTGTATCGGGGGTTATCTCGCACCGTTCGCAAAGAAGCTTGGCTTTGACATTCCGGACTTCGATTTTTCCGTGCCAGGCGTCCGTTCCATCTCTGCGGATCTGCATAAATACGGCTACGCAGCCAAGGGCGCGTCGCTCATTCTCTATTCGCATCGGGAATTCCATCGATTTCAGTCGACGGAATTTGCCGATTGGCCGAAAGGAAAATATTTCACTCCTACTCTCGCAGGTACGCGACCCGGTGGTGCAATCGCCGCAGCATGGGCGGTGGTAAACTATCTCGGCGAATCCGGTTATCTGGCGCTTCACCACAAGGCGCAGATGGCTGGTGACAAGCCGTTGGGCCGCGTTGCCATCCGCGTGCGCGCGCCATCGCTTGGCCAGCACATACTCTTCCTGCGGCTCAAGCATAGGAGAGCGACGCGTGGCCGTTATCAGTTGTGTTTCTCTGGCGAAAGTGAAATCCGCCGCGACCGATCGAGCGCGAAATGACATGCGGTCCTCCAAAGTCACCAATGCCGATCGAGCGCACTCAGCGACATTGATGGCCTGGAGATACCTTTATGAATGAAACCGCACCACTTAAACGCTGCGAAGAATGCCAAATCGAATCAATAAAAACATCGGCGCTCGCGCCGGCCGCACGCGTGCACGACACCTGCGCGCATTTGCAGGATTTAACGAGCCTTTGCGCAGCTTTTCTCGGTCCGAGTCGCAAACCGCGGTATTTGGGAGCGTCCGGCGGCAATCACATTGTCCGGCACATCGGGAGAAATGGTCATGTTGCTCAACACACCCGGAAGATCTCTCGCGTCTTCAATTGTTCTCGCAGGCGTCGTGTTCGTGCTGGGCACTTTACCTGCGGCACCGTTTGCCGCCGGCACCTCGGCGTCGACTCCCTCGTTCGCCGACACCGTCCAATATGCCCCCGATCGGCAGACGAGCAACGGTCCCGGTTGCGGCTATGCCGGCGTTTTCCCGTGCGGCGCGTCGGAGCGGCCCATGTGCGCTGACGGATACGGCGGCGTGTTCCCGTGCAGCAGCCGCTACAAGGCTCGGCGCCAACGGCTTTGAGCGACGCTTCCCGCTCGCTCTGAACGCGCCGGTTCCACCGCGCCGACGGCTCACCATGACCTGCGGCTGCGCCAACGCGTGCACCATCCACGGGCATGATGACGCTCGCGCTTTGGTCGGCGAGGCTGCCGGTCGGGGATCTCCGCTCGTTCTGGGGTGCGCTCGGCTGCGCCTGCGGGGCGGTGTGATAGGGTTTCGCGGTCATTGCCCCTCGCCGATGGGAACCCCCATGCCTGAGACGAAACAGCCCTGGCTGCTTTGGTTGCTCAGCTTCAACGGCGGATTCGTCGACACCGCGGGGTTCATCGGCCTGCAGGGGCTGTTCACCGCACATGTCACCGGCAATTTCGTTACCTTGGGTGCCGCGCTCGTTTTCGGGACGAAGGGCGTCATCGCCAAGCTGATCGCGCTGCCGGAGTTCGTGTGCGTGATCGCGGTCGCCCATTGGGCGGGACCCGCGCTGACCGCCCGCGGCCTGCCGAGGCTGCGCATCATGATGGCCGCGAAGGTATTGTTTCTCATCGCCTTCTTCGTGCTGGCCGTGACGCTCGGGCCGTTCCCCGATAGCGATGCGACGCCGGCGTTGTTGACCGGGTTTTGCGGCATTGCCGCCATGGCGCTGCAGAACGGCGTCCAGCGCGTACACTTGTCCTATCTCCCGCCGACGACGCTGATGACCGGTAACACGACCCAGGTGGTGCTCGACGCTGTCGATTTGGTGATGGGACGCGGCGATCAAGCGGCGATGCGCGCTCGCTTCCGCCGCATGTCGGTCAGCATCATCGGGTTTGCGGCAGGGTGCGCCGTCGCCGCATTGCTCTACGCCTTTGTCGGCTTCTGGTGCCTATGCGTTCCGGTCGCAGTCGGCGCCGTCACCGCGATTATGCGTTCGGACGCTTGAGCCGCTACGTGGATGAAGTCGGCGGCGGCGGCAAGGCCCTGCGCGCGCCTGCATAAACGTCGGATGGACACATTAGCGAGGGTTGCATCCGAACGCAGTAAGGGACTGGATGCGCTGGATGCGATCGAGCATCAATCCGATCATCTGGCCTTGTCGTGTTGAATTCGTATCCGCTGGATCGGGAAAACATTTGTTGGGGACTTGAGCCAACAGTAATCCTGACCCCTCTCGTACGCCGCCATGCGGCGTAAGAGTTGCGACATCACGATTCGAGCAATGTCGCGGCCGATCCGGCGGCAGACGGCAATGAGATTGTCCTCCAACCGGATCGTAACGCCTCTCCACTCGGTCGCACTTCTCATCCGGCGGACTCCATCAACTGCGCGCAGGCATTGCTCCGGGCAGCTGTGGGTGGAGCGGCGAGGATGCGACGGCGCGGCACTCGGCGGCGCGCCGCTTCATGCTGTCGAGCGCAACGAGTCGGGCAATCAGTTCCTCGATTTCGGGGGGCGGCTCCCGCACAACCGAAAGGCGGCGCCGCAACTCTTCCACAACTGCCGTGCGCGCCGCTTCGATGACGGGCGCGCTTAGCGGTGCCCGATAACGCGATCGGATCATGGTGTTCTCTCCGTTTCAGCTCGTCTTCAGTACCGGGCGGTGTCAGTACAAAGCTGCCACCATTCGAGGCGAATTCGTGGGCTCTGCTAAGGGGCGCCGCCAGCTCGTTCACCTTGCCAAGCACGGCGTATCGCAGCCGGCGATCCTCGGAGGTCAAGCGGCGTTTGCGAAGCCTGTTCGGTCTCGGTTCTCCCGCGCCGACATCTCAACCAACCCGACGAAGCTGTAGCCGCGCCCGGGTACATTTATAATGAACCGGTTGCCATCGCGCCCATCTCGTAGCGTGCGACGCAACGCGGAAATATGGACGGTCAGGTTGGCCGGCTCGACAAATGTGTCAGGCCAGACCCGGTCCATCAATTCTTGCTTCCCGACCAGTTCACCCGCTCGCTCGAGCAACACAATCAGTATTTCCAGAGCGCGGCTCCCAAGTCGTACAGGGTTGTCGCCTTCGAGCAGAAGAAATTGTCCCGGGAGCAGGCGAAACGAGCCGAAAGAAATTTCTGTCGGCGTGGAGCCGGCGGTTTCGATCCGTTTGTCGACGGATGGTTTTTCTCTATCGGGACTTCGGACGTCGCGTCTCGCGTCCAGCCCGGGTTCAGGATGAAATTGGCCCGGTGCTCGCGCCTGGCGCCACGGCAAGCGTCCGAGAGCGGCAGTCGATGCTAATGCGCGCATGGTGACCTCGCGTGCGTTTGGAGGGCTATTCCTCTGCAACATGCCGGCGAGTTTGATCGTTTCGAGCGACGCGATCTATTGCACGCGGGTGGCGCGCAATGATCAGCGCGGGTACGTCAGGTAAACCTAAATTTACCGGCCGCGGCGCAGGCCGGCGTCCGCCGGGCCGGGGAATCGCGGTTATATTGACAGCGTCGCGCGACCACGCGAACGACGCGCCGCCTGAGCCTACAGTTCAAAACCGTTGCGGCTTATCAAGTACGAGGTTGAGTTTGTCGGCCATTCGGCCGAGCTCGGGCAGCGAACCGGCCTTCATCTTCTGCATCGCCCTGCTGCGATGCACCTTCACGGTGGCTTCGGCAATGCCGATGTCGTGGGCGATCTGCTTGCTCAGGCGGCCGCGCGCGACCTGAACCATGATCTCGCGTTCCCGAGGGCTTAGCGAGGCGAAACGCTCCCTAAGATCGGCCATGGCCCCTTCACTTTCCCGCCGGGCACGATCGCGTTCGAGGCCGAGCTGAATGGCGTCGAGGAGGTCCTGATCGCGGAACGGCTTCGTAAGGAACTCAATGGCGCCGCCCTTCATGGCTTGCACCGACATAGGGACGTCGCCATGCCCCGTGATGAAGATGATCGGGAGTTCCCTGTTCGCCGCGGCGAGCTCGCGCTGCAGATCGAGACCGCTCTGTCCCGGCAATCGGACATCGAGGACCAGGCAGGTGGGACCGCCGGGTGGCTCGGATCCGAGAAAGTCGGAAATGGACGCAAAAAGCCGAACTTCCATGCCGAGCGATCTCAACAGGCGTCCAACCGATGCTCGGAGGTCCGAATCGTCGTCGATGACCAGGACAGTGGAGTTTGCGTCAGGCATCGCAGCTACCCAGATTAAACAATCATGGGAACAAGCCTTTGTCCCGGTTGCCCGTGCGGGTGCAAGCTAATCCTAAACCTTGGACATGAACAGCCCCGTTCTCCGCCGGAGGACCCACGCGGCGTAGACGAAGGTTTACGCGCACTGCACTTGCTCTTCGGCAGTTTTGGGGTGCGGGTTGTGCAATGCGCGCACGAGGATAAGCCAAAGTTTACGGGGCGCCGGCATTGCCAACAGTGGCACCATTGGCGCACGTTGTGGAAAGTCCCAGGGGGCGCGCCAATATTCTCGTTGGCGCCCGCACATTGGGTTTGGGGCGGACTGCCGGAGGCGGTATGTCGAAATCATTGTTGATTTCGGTCGTTGAGGATGACCAATTCTTTCGCGAGTCCATGCGAAGGCTGATGCGGTCGTTGGGCTATACCGTCGAGGCTTTCGCGTCGGCGCTCGAGTTCCTTGCGTCTCCTCGTGTCAGCGACACCGCCTGCCTGATCGCCGACGTCCACATGCCTGCGATGACCGGGGTCGAACTCTACCGACGCCTCATCGATACGGGACATACGATCCCGACGATCCTCGTGACCGCCTACCCCAATGATGTCGACCGGGACCGGGCCTTGAAGGATGGGGTGGTCTGTTATCTCCGTAAGCCCATTGATGAACAAAACTTGATACGATGTCTTCGCGCGGCTCTCAACTCCAGCAAACCTCCCGAAGAGAGTTCATAAGCTCCTGCCCGCTTCCACACCGGGCAAGGTGAACTGAAATACGGCGCCGCGGGGTTCATTCGCCTCTGCCCACAGGCGGCCCCCATGGGCACCGACGATCGACCGGCAGATGGAGAGCCCCATCCCTGTTCCGGCTGACTTCGTGGTGTAGAAAGCCTCGAAAATGCGCTCGCGATCCTCGGCGCCGATCCCCGGCCCGGTATCGCTGACGGTCACGAGGACCCCTGCCCGGTCTTGCTTGGTGCTGATCGACAACTCGCGAGCCGCCGCCTCGACCGAACCCATGGCTTCCACCGCGTTGAGGACCAGGTTCAGGACGACCTGTTGCAACTGAATGCGATCTCCCTGAACCAGAAGCAAGCCGCCCGCAAGGCGCGTGTGGACCGAAACCTCATTCGTGATCATGGCGCTTCGCGTCAATAGCATCACCTCGTCGATCACCTGATTAAGTTCAAAGCGCTCCTTTCGCGGCGGCGCTTTCTTGATGTGCTCACGGATACGGTCGATGATGTCTCGGGCTCGATCGACGTCGGCCACGACGCAGGTCAGCGCCTCCCGAGCCTCGCCGACGTCGGACGGCTGCTGGTCCAGAAAATTCACGGCAGCACGAGCGTTGTTGCGCGCGCTGGCGATCGGTTGCGCGATTTCGTGAGCCAGTGATGCGGCCAATTCACCCATCATGCTCACCCGGTTCATATGGGCGAGTTCCGTCTCCAATTCGCGGAGCGCCTCCTCCGCCCCCTTTGGCCGGCCATGAGCGGTTCCCGAGGTCGTGCTCTCGGCAGCGACCGCTGGAGCTGATGAACGTGAATCCGTCGCCATCGTTGCGTTCCGCTTGAAGTCAAATCGCGTGCAATCGTCGGCGCGCCTTGCGAGCAAGGTCTGGAAACCCGCGCAAGGCGTGGTGGCCCACGCGTGCGCTCTTTTCTCCGCCGATGTAGAAATCGTACAGTGATGCTCGTGCGCCTATCCCCCGAACGGGGGAACGGGAACGGCCCGAATTGGGGATACCCCTAGTGTGGCGAACCCGAGGGTGCCGCAAAATGATACGAACTTCGGAATCGGGACACCTGATGGAACTTTCGACCTCATCGCGAGGGCCGACGACGGGGCAAGTCCCGCTGGCGGACGGGAAACGCCTCCCGTTTCTCGTCACCAAAATCGTTGCGCCACGACGTTCCGGTCTGATCGATCGTCCGCGTCTGCTCACCATGGTGTCGCAACTTCCAGCCAAGCGGGTCGCCGTGATCAAGGCACCGGCGGGGTTCGGCAAAACGTCGCTCGCTGCGAGCTGGGCGGAGTGGCTGGGCCGGCGCCGAAGCCCGGTGGCGTGGTTGACGATCGATCCGGATGACGACGAGCCGTCCCGCTTTCTTTTCTATGTGGCCCAGGCGCTCCGCCGCGCGGCGCCCGAAGTCGGGACAGATGCACTTGACCTGGTCGGGGAGACTTCTCTGATCGAGCCGCAGGCGATTCTATCCACCTTGATCAACGACTTGACCGACATTGACGACGAGATGTGTCTGTTCCTGGAGGATTATCACTGGGTGACCGATCCGGGGATTCATGAGGCGGTGGCATTCTTTCTCAGGCATGCGCCGTCCCATGCCCATGTCGTCCTCACGACTCGCACCGAGCCGCCGCTTCCGCTCGCCTCCCTGCGCGCCAACAACCAGTTGTTGGAGATCGATGCTTCGGCGCTACGGTTTGATCTGCAGGAGACCCGCGAGTTCCTCGAGCGCGAGAAACCCGGCAGCTTGGCGCCGGCGGATGTGAAGATGCTGCATGCCAGGACCGAGGGGTGGCCTGCCCAGTTGCGGATCGTCGTCTCGACGTCATCCTCGGGCGAAGATTTTGGGCAATACGTGCGCAACCTCTCGGGCATGCAGCGCCCGATCGACGCCTATCTGGCGGAGATGCTCGATAGTCTGCCGCCGGATCTGGTTGCCTTCATGCTGCGCACGGCCATACTGGACCGGGTTTCCGCTCCGCTATGTGAAGCGGTTGCCGGAACGCGTTCGGCCCGCGCACTGATTGCGTCGATCGAGGAACGGCAGTTGTTGCTGACCGCGCTCGACCAAGAGCGCGAGTGGTATCGTTACCATCCCCTTCTTGCCGGATATCTCAGGCGCAGGGTCGAGTCCGAACTTGGCACAGAGATTCCCGATCTGCACCGGCGTGCCGCCGATTGGTACGCTCGCCAGGAACTGTGGACGGAAGCGGTCCAGCACGCCATTGCCGGAGGGGACGCGGATCAGGCACTCGGCTGGATCAAGAATGGCGCCATGGCGCTGGTGAAGCGGGGCGATCTCTTAACCTTGCTGGCGTGGCAACGCCTATTTCCACCGGCGGTCATGCGCGAGCAACCCGAGGTCAGGCTTGCAATCGCCTGGGGGATGGCACTCGTCATACGATATGACGAGGCGCTCGATATTGTCGGTGAGATAGAGCGGGATATTGGCGCCAATCCTTCACCGGAGGCAGAAGCGTGTCGTTGCGAATGTGAGGTGATCCGCTCGGTTGCGATCGTGCTGAAGGACGACAGCGGGACGGCACTCCCCATCGCGCAAAGCTGTCTCGACCGGACGGCGGATCCCTGGACAGCCAATGTTGCTTCCAACGTTGTTCGTCTTGCCTGCTTGAAAGCGGGCGATCTGAAAAAACTCTATGCGACGCCTTGGATACCCTACTCGGTCGATGAGGACAGGAGGAATGTCTTCGCGGCCGTCTACTACCGCTGCCTCCAAGGGTTGGCCGAGGTTCAGCAGTTACGCATGGCTTCCGCGGAGCGCTATTTCCTCGACGCCCTGCGCCTCGCCCAGCAGCACGTCGGCTCGAACTCGGTCGCGGCGGCGTTGCCCGCAAGCCTGATCGCTCGCATTCGCTACGATCAGGGCGAGGTGGACGAGGCAGAGGCCCTGCTGATAGACCGCGTGCCGTTGATCAATGCCGGCACGATGCTCGAATGCGTTTTGGGTTCGTATTTCGTCATGGCAAGAATTGCGGCGCACAGGAGTAATTTGGACAGGGCCCATACGTTGCTGGATTGGGCCGAGAACCACGGCAACGCGCGTGGTTGGGGACGTCTAAGCGCTGCGGCGGTGTCGGAACGAACGCGGCTCTACCTCGACGAGGGTCGAATCGATCAGGCCACCGAATGTCTCGATCGGTTAGAGCGCCTTGCCGCCGCATATCCGGCTCCGACGAATTGCGCATGGTCCGACATCCACCGATACGCGGCGCTGGCACGCGCCTCCATCGCCTCAGCGCAGCAGCGCTTCGACGAAGCGGTCCCAATTCTCAACGAGCTGCGGCGCGAGCTGGAAAGCGTGCACGACCTTCACTTCGCGCTCCGCGTCGAGGCGCGGCTTGCGATCGTGCGGTTCAGGGCCGACCAGGTCGCCGAAGCGTCGGCATGCTTTCGAGGCCTCGTCAGCCGGTTCGCGCAGGCCGGCATCTACCACACCTTTCTGGATGAGGGTCGGGAAGTCGGTCCCCTGCTCGCGGCCTTTCAGAAGGATGCGGAGCGAACAGGAAGCTCTCCCGAACTTGTGACCTACGCTTCCAGGCTGATGGCATTTTGGCGAGCGCGTTATCAATCCGAACCGGAGCAGACGCCGAGCTCTGCGCTTGCGGAATCGCTGAGCGTGCGCGAAAGCGGCATCCTCAAACTGATTGCCGAGGGGCTGTCGAACAAGGAGATCGCCCGGACCCTCGCGATAACGCCGGAAACGGTAAAGTCGCACGTGAAGCACATCTTCATCAAGCTCAATGTTGAAAAGCGGGCACAGGCAGTGGCGCGCGCGCAGACACTAGGTTTGACGGGCACTCGTCCTGCTTGATCAGTTTATGCCGCTACGTTGGGCCTAAAAATGCGTGAGCTCTCGTTCCGCGCCGGGCAACGTGAACTGAAATATGGCGCCTCGGGGTTCGTTCGCCTCCGCCCATAGCCGGCCTCCGTGAGCTTGGATAACGGACCGGCAGATCGTCAGCCCCACCCCCATTCCGCCGGACTTTGTGGTATAGAACGCCTCGAAAACACGCTCGCGGTGCTGCGGATCGATGCCCGGTCCAGTGTCGATTACCGCGACGAGGGCGCCACCATCCTGGCTCTGCCCGGTGCTGATCGCCAATTCGCGCGGCCCATCTTGGGCCGAGCCCATTGCTTCGACTGCATTCAGCACCAGGTTCAGGACGACTTGTTGCAATCGAACACGGTCCCCCTCGACAGAAGACGGCCCTCCCGTCATTCGATTCTGTACCAAGACTCCATTCTCATTGATCGCTCCGCGTGCTAACACGATCACCTCGTTGATTGCCTCATCGAGATCAAAACGCTCCTTTTGCGTGGGAGCTTTCTTGATGTGATCGCGGAACCGGTCGATGATGAGAGCAGCCCGATCGGCATCGCCGACAATGCTATTGAGCGCTTCGCTGACCTCGTCCAAGTCGGGCGGGTCCGCGTTGAAAAAATTAAGAGCCGCACGGGCGTTGTTGCGCGCGGCCCCAATGGGCTGCTTGACTTCATGAGCGATCGATGCCGTGATCGCGCCCAGCGTCATCAACCGCCCCACGCGTGCAAGTTCCTGGCGCGAAGACCGCAGCTCTTCTTCGGCCTCTTTGATCCCGGTGACATCGCGCACAACGGCATAAACTCGATCGCGGTCGGGAACAGCCGTCCAGGAAAGCCACCGAAACGAACCATCCTTGTGCCGCAGCCGATTTTCAAATTGCCGAGTCGTGTTTCCCGCCGCCGCCCACGCTACTTCGGCGCGCGTACTCATCCGATCATCCGAGTGCACCAGCCATTCGTAGGTATGACCGACCAGATCGTTTTCAGACCATCCGAGCGTTCTCGTCCAAGCGGGGTTCAAATTGAGGAATGTGCCTTTCAGGTCGGTAACGGCGAGCATATCCTGCGAAACATTCCAGATGCGCGCGCGCTCTCGCGCCTCCATTTCGATTCGGTGTTCAAGAACGTCGTTGAGACGACGCAGCGCCATTTCTGCTTCGGCGCGCTTGGCTTCGGCGTCCTTGCGCTGTTGGATATCGGCGCAGAGACCGAACCATTCGCGAACCGAGCCATCCGCTTCCAGGATCGGAATCCCTCGCGCCTGATGCCACACGTAAACTCCGTCGGCCCGTCGGATCCGATATTCGGTCTCGTAAAACGACCGGGTATCGACGGCCTGCTGCCAACTGTTCCTCGCGCGCTCGCGATCGTCCGGATGCAAGGATTCGAGCCACCCCCAGCCTTTGATTTGCTCTACCGTCGCGCCGGTATAGGCGCGCCATTCAGGCTGGTCGAAGATTTGACCATCCGGCGGGGTAATCCATACGAGCGATGATGTGGCCCGTACAAGCGCACGATAGCGCCCTTCAGCGATGTCGATCGCTTCAACATTGGGCCGCGATGCGAGCTCATCGGCGGTCGTCATCCCACCTCTCCGGGCGATGTATCGATGATATATAGGGTCGCGGAACGGCTTGCGGAAATCAAGAGTTTCTCAAATACGCCGCACTTCCCTGATGCCGTTTCAAGGTCGAGAGCGTCCCCCCGGCACACGCCCAAGGCTCGAGGGTGCCAGATGGTCCGTGCAGGCCGTAGCAAACTACGCATCGTAGCGATCTATCGAGGAGGAGATATGCCGAGTTCGTAATCCCCTACGATGCCCTGGGGGCGAAGCACTAGGACAAGAAGCAATGCCACCGCGAGGACGATTTCCTGGCTTCCCTGCGGAATTTGAACGGGGGTCCCTCCGACATCGAAGCCGCGCTCAAATGCTCGTAAAAGTTCGCGAACGGCCGAGACTCCCAATGTCCCGACAACGGCGCCGGTGAGGCTGCGCATCCCGCCGACCACAAGCATTGCGAGGGTCAGAAACGTCATGTCAAGCCAATATATGCTTACGGCAAGCGTACCCAAATAATGACCAAACAGTATTCCACCGATTGCGAACACGAAGGCGCTGATGACCAATCCAATCGTGCGCTCGCGCCAGACGACGATCCCTGCGGCGCGTGCAGCCTGGTGCTCTTCACGAATTGCGCGCAAGCGCAGACCGTGTGCGGAGTTCATGTAAATTTGTGCGACAACAATTGCGCCTGTTGCCCAGGTCAACGCGGTCCATAGCCCGACATAGAGCGGCAAGCCGGCAAGCGACCCTTGGCCTGCGGTGATGCTCGTCCAATTTTCATATATCGTCTTGAAAACGAACAATAGCGATAGCAGCGCGATCGAAGCGGCCACGGCATTGAGGCGCATAATGACGATACCGGCCGCGGCCGCGACAACTGCTGCCAACAGCGCCGCGATCAGAGCCGCAGGCACGACCGGTATGTTTGTGTCGAGGAGTATCTGCGGTAAACCCGGCATGAATACTCCGCGCAAACCGGGGCAACAGGTCTGCCAGGCCGACGCGTAGGCGCCGACCAGAGCGAATGAAACGTGGCCGAAAGAAATGATGCCGGAGTTACTGACGAAAACGGAAAGGCCGACCACCATCACCATATAGATCAATGCCTCTGTCAAGCTTCCTTCGATCAGTTGGTTGCCCGCAACGTGCACGACGACGCACACCAGCACGAGGATTGGAATCAGTCCGCTCGCCGGCAACATTCGTAGCCCCACAAAACGCTTCAAGCCTTTTCTCCGGCCTGGCGCCCCACGAACAATCCCTGGGGCCGCACCAACAGCACGAAAATCACAAGACCATAGAGGAAAGCGTCGCGTCCGGGTCGCAGCGTTTCCGGCAGAAGTGCCTGTAACAGCGACGACGCTACGCCGAGGAACAGGCCACCAAGCACGGCGCCTACCACGCTGCCCATTCCCCCGATCACCGTGCCGACAAATCCGGCAATGGCGAGAGGGACACCCATGCGGAAATCCAGAACTCCCGTCTTCGCAACGAAAAGAATGGAGAGAATTCCAGCCAGCGCGCCGGCGATCGCAAAGGCAAGCGCGATGAGGGCATCGGCACGCACCCCAAGAATTCGCGCCATGGTGAAGTCCTCTGTTGCCGCCCGTATCTCAATACCCCAGCGCACACGACGCAAAAAGATCACCATCACCAACAGCAGCAATGCCGTCACGCAGATAGTCACTACGTCGATCAGCGCGACACGCACTTCGCCTATTTCCATCTGTCGAGTCAGGTCGGAAAATATACTGACCGACTTCGGACGGCCGGTATGAACAAAAAGGACAATGCTCTGAAGCAAATAACCGACCGCGAAGGAGGAGATGAGCAGCGTCGCACCGTCCGCTTCTCGACGACGCAGCGGGCGGAAGGCAAATCGCTCGGTGAGAACGCCGGCGGCGGCGGTGATGGCGATGATCGTGACGATCAGCGCAATCGGCGGCAATTTTCCAATGAATGGCGGCGCTACGTCCGCGGCGGTCGGGATCACCAGCGCATAGGCGCCCAGCATGATCAAATCGCCTTGCGCAAAATTGATCATTCGCATGACGCCGAAAATTAGTCCGATCCCCAGGGCCACGAGCGCATACTGGCTGCCAAGGCTCAGGGCGTCGACCATGAGCTGAATGGCATTCATGGTGTGGGTACTCCGCCGAAATAGATGTGCTCGAGATCGCCGCGCGCGGCAAGCTCCGGCGCTTTGCCATGCAACGCCACCGAGCCGGATTTCAGAAGATATACCCGATCGGCGAACGAGAGAGCGCGGCGCATGCTTTGTTCGACCAGCAATAGCGTCATGCCATCGGCGCGCAATTGGGCAAAAGTGCGATACACGAGCTCGACGAATTTTGGGGCCAGCCCTAAAGACGGCTCGTCCACGATCAGAAGCCGCGGTCTGGTCAGCAACGCGCGCGCGACGGCGAGCTGCTGCTGTTCACCCCCCGACAAATTGCCGGCTCGACTGTCGTACCGTCGATGGAGAATGGGGAATAGTTCGAAGATCAGATCTAACGTGGGTCGTTGCGTCGCGATTCCGCCCCTCAGTCCGCTGGCCACCAGGAGGTTTTCGCGGACGGTCAAACCGGCAAAAATACGCCGTCCCTCAGGGACAAGTGCGATTCCTAGTCGCGTAATTTCCTCCGGCGCGAGGCCGACAATCGAGCGCGAGTCGATCCGAATATCTCCGCGTGTGGGCTGCAGCACACCAGCGAGCGCCAACATTGTCGTGGATTTGCCGGCGCCGTTGGCGCCGATAAAGCAGACGATTTCACCTTCAGCGACGTGAAAGCTGACATTACGGACAGCGGGCACAGAGCCGTATCTGACCTCGAGATCTTCGGCTTCGAGCAGCATCTCAGGCAGTTCCGAGGTAGGCGGCGATCACCGCCGGGTCCTTACGCACGGTTTCGACGGCCCCGGTCGCGAGGGTGCGCCCGTTGTCGAGCACGTGAATGTTACGGCAGACCGCAATCACTACGCTGACATTGTGTTCAATCAGCAGCACGCCACAGCCAAGGCGCTGCGGCAACTCCGCGATCAAGTGCGAGAGGGTCTCGCACTCGGCCTCGGTCATGCCGGCGGTCGGTTCATCAAGTAGCAGGAAACGGGGCTCAAGCGCGAGCGAGCGCGCGATGCCGACCCGACGCTCGTCGGCATACGCGAGCGCGCCGGCGCGGCGGTGTGCGAATTGCTCCAGTCCGATGAAAGCCAGCATCCGGCGTGCAGCCTCCCTTGCGTCTCGACGGCGAGAATGCAGGGTAAGTGCGGCGATTTCTACGTTTTCGAGAACGCTCAACCGCCGAAACAGACGTACGGACTGAAATGTCCGTACCACGCCTCGGCTCGCGAGCGCCTCGGGAGATAGGCCACTGATTTCCTCGTCGCCGAGGAGCATCCGCCCCTCTGAAGGACGGATATAACCGGTCATCACGTCGATCAATGTTGTTTTGCCGGCTCCGTTTGGGCCAAGCAGGCCAAGGACCTCACCTTGAGACAGGCTGAGGTCTACCCCGTCCAGGGCCTTCACGCCCTGGAATTGCACGCTGACGCCTTGCACCTGGAGAACGGACACCGGCCGATTTTCCGAATGGATATCAGAAAGCCGTGCTCAATCCGGCTTCGTTGCTGGGGTCACCACCAAACGATGTAGTCGTGTTTGCGAATGTCGTAGTAGCCCAGGGAATCTGGCTTGGTGTCCTTGATCGCCACCATAAGCATGGGCCGAGTGAGGTTGGTGTGGAGCGTTGGCGTGAAGGTCGTGAGCCCCACTATTAGAGGTTCGTCGGTGAACTTCTCCAACTCCGCTCTCACCTTGTCCGTATCGAAACTGCCGGAGCGCTGAGCAGCGCGCGCCCATGCCTGCGCTACGCTGTAGCCGGTGATGCCTTGCCCGGAACCGGGACGCTCGCCGAATCGCCTTTCATATTTTACAAGGAATGCCTCGGCGTCCGGCCTAAGTTCTTTAACGCCTGCGTCGGCGGAATAATTAAGGTAATAATAGTTGTTTAACCCAGGGACGGCCGCGTGCCAGGCACTACCATCGCCACCGCAGCCCGATATGATCGGAATTTCGATGCCGGCGGAGCGGATCTGTCGAATTGCGCTTGCCAGGCCGGGCGGCACGCTGCAGATAATCATGGCCTGAGGCTTCTGCGACAAGGCCTGATAGCGCGAGATTTGCGTGGCGACGGAAACGTCGCTGTTTTTAAATGTGTCCTCGAGGACTATTGATCGATCGCCGTTAAGTTCCTTGAAGCGTGCGACAAAGCCGCGGCACTCCGACTTGTCGTATTCGATGAAAGTGTCGAGGAGAACGTAGGCCGTTCTCCATCCCATTTTCGTTGTCGCCCAATCGGCAAGGATTCTGCCCGTCCCCTCCGCATCCGTCGCCATCGTGAAAACGTTGTTTCCTATTGTGAGATTACCGTATTTTATATCTGCGCCGCAGGCAGAAATTGCGATCACGCCAGCCTTTTGCGCCACAAGTGCAGCTGCTGCACCCGCATCGAAGTCGCATGGGCTCAGCATCATTCTCACGCCTTGTTTGACAAGATCTTGAGCCGCGCGCGCGGTCTGGGCGGCGTCCGTCTTGGTATCGATGTGGGAAAGGCGAAGTTTCTTGCCGAGAACGCCGCCCGCTGCGTTGATGTCATCAATGGCGATCTCGGCGGATCGCGTCGGCGGTGTGTCGAAGGGAGCCATCCAGCCGCTGAACGAAGTCGCTGCACCGACCACCACCTCGTTATCGTCGGCCGTTGCCGTATTCGCGAGAGCAAAAGCGATAATCGCGGCGGCACACAATGTTCTCGAAGCGTGGCTCTCCATGACGCTCTTCTTCCTGCAAAGCACAATCATGCGCGCGGTCGGGGCTAAACCTTGGGTCCAGAGCGGGAGCCCGACGATATTTTACGGCGTGATTGAACACAAAGTCACGAATTACCTTTCCGCGCCAGGCAACGTGAACTGAAATGCCGCGCCGCGAGGCTCATTCGCCTCTACCCACAGCCGGCCCCCATGGGCGTCGATGATAGAGCGGCAGATCGACAGCCCCATCCCGGTTCCGTTGGATTTGGTGGTGTAGAACGCCTCGAAGACGCGCTCGCGATGCGCGGGATCGATGCCCGGCCCGGAATCGCGCACCGCCACGAGGACGCCACCCGATTTGATTTGCTCGGTGGTGATCACCAACTCTCGCGCGCCGGTCTCGACCGAGCCCATGGCTTCGACCGCGTTCAGGACCAGGTTCAGGATAACTTGCTGCACTTGAACACAATCACCCTGGATGGGCAGCAATCCGTCCGCAAGGCGGGGCTCGACGGAGATGCCATTCTCGGTGATTGTGCTTCGCGCCAAGACAATCACCTCGTGGGTCGCCGTATTAAGATCAAAACGCTCCTTTCGCGGCGGCGCTTTCTTGATGTGCTCGCGGATGCGGTCGACGATGCCTCCGGCGCGGTCGGCATCGCCGACGACGCAGCCGAGTGCTTCGCTGACCTCGCCCAGGTCGGGTGGCCGCCGGTCGAGAAAATTCACGGCCGCCCGGGCGTTGTTGCGCGCGCTGGCGATCGGTTGCGTAATTTCATGAGCCAGCGAGGCGGCTAGTTCTCCCATCATGCCTAGACGGTTCATGTGCGCGAGGTCCGCCTCCAGCTGGCGCAGCCTCTCGTGCTCCTCCATCGCGCGCTTGCGTTCCGTCACATCGACGTGCGTTCCGACAATCTCGACGAGGTCTCCGCCTGAGGAGAACAAATAATGCCCGGTCGATTCCAGATATTTGATCGTTCCATCTGGTAACTCGATTCTAAATTCGACCACATAATCCCGTTTTCGGCGCCTTGCCTCCTGGGTCTCTTCGGTTATCCGATCGCGATCGTCTGGATGGATGCGTTGCCACACGGCTTCGGGGTTCGGAAGTCCCTGCCGCGGATCGAAGCCCCAGATTCGATAGTTTTCCTCCGACCAATAGATGACCGTTCTCGCGCCGGGCCCGGCCGTTACGCAAAAGGTGCCGGTGTGGCTGAGCCTCTGCGCTTCCGCCAAATAGGCTTCGCTGCGGCGCAGAGCATCTGCACTTTCCCGAAGCGCCTCTTCCGCTCGCTTGCGCTCGGTCACATCGCTGCCGGTGCCGCGATAGCCACGGAATTCTCCATTGGCGTCGAAGACCGGCTTGCCGCTGGCCCTAACGAATATTGGCAGGCCGCTGCTCCCCGCGGAACAATAGACGAAGTCGCGGAACGGTTTACGTGCATCGAGAGTTTCCCGAAGATGCCGCCACTTCTCCGGTTCGGTTTCAAGATCGAGAGCGTAATCCCAGCACGCGGTGCCGATTCGCGTCGCCGCGCCCGAACCGAACGCATTCTCGGTCAAGAGCGTGAATTTGTAGTCAGGGTCGATTTCCCAGAACCAATCGGAGGCAGTTTCGGCGTAATCGCGGAACTTTGTCTCACTCTGCCGCAATGCTTCCTCGGCTCGTTTGCGTTCGGTCAAATCCAGCACATAGGCCATGCCCTGGTTGGTGCCCTCGAATGTTGCCCCACCCATCAGCACTGGCACCCGCGTGCCATCCTTCCGGGTGTATTCCTTTTCGTACGATGGAAAGTGACCGCTGCTTTTGTGCGCCGCGATCCTTGCATCGTTGCGGTCGCGCCAGTCGGGCGGCGTCAGCTCTGCCCACCGTATACGGCCCGCGACCAGGTCTTCGCGGTCGTAGTTCACCATGCGAAGAAAGGCGTCGTTGGCCTCGAGAATACGGCCGTCGAAATCCCAGATGAAGATTCCGATGATGTTGGCCTCGACAAGGCGCCTAATCTTCGCTTCGCGTTCCGCAAGATCGCGGTTGGCGTGCACAAGCGCCAGCGCGCGTTGCTTTTCGGCTTCGAACAGGCGTACATTTTCGATCGCGATCGCTGCCTGGGTGGCGAAGGTCTCGATAAGAGCGATCTGTTCGTCGGAGAAGGGTCGGACCTCCATTCGTCGCACTAAAATTATTCCCGTGGGCTCACCTTCGCGCAGCAATGGCGTCCCGAGCGTTGTGCGGTGGCCCTCGCGTTTCGCGTTGCCGCTGCCCACCGGGTACTCGCGCTCCTCGGCGGTTAGATCGTGGACGTGAATCGTTCGACCATCGCACGCGGCGCGTCCAGTCACCGTCTCCCGGTCTGCGCGAATCCCCTGGTAGGCATGGATGACGACCGGAATTTCCCCGTATGATGCTACCAACCGAAGAAGGTTGTTCTCTAGGCGGAAGATCTCCGCGTTGTTAGCGTCGCACAGGCGTGCGGCATTTTCGGCCACCGCGTCCAGCACCGACTGAATGGGCGAGTTCGAGATGAGTCGCAGCATCTCGGAGGTGGCTGTTTGCTGCTTCGTCGCCTCGACAAGGCGCTCACGCGCGCGGGTGATTTCCCGTTTGCACGCTTTGAGCTCATGTTCGAGATCGGCGCGGCTCCTGCGAGGGCGACTAGCGCGTGCCTTCTCGCCGGTCGAATGAAATTTGCGGCCGCGCGTTCCGCTCTTCGCCCGTTTGGGAGCCAAGCTCATCTCCATCGCCGGACCAGCCCCCAATGCCGGCCGTTATAGCCGGGGACGGGGCCGGCAGCGAGAATAGCACGGAGCGCCGAATACGCGTCTTCGCAATGGCGGATAAAGCAATCTTTTCAAGGGGAGTTTGAAAGGAGCGGACCCATCGGTCTCGCGTTTCGTTAGCGAGAATTTGCAATACTTTGCGGGTATTCACTCGTGCCGACCGGCGCGCCGGGTTTAGCTGGATTAAGGGCGGCCAATCGCGTGCACGAAGACCCCACCCACGCAACATCTTTTTTTGCGGCCTTCATCACGCGACTCGTCAACTAACGAACATAGCAAGTGAGAGGCTAGGTCCGACATGAGCAAGCGAGTAGCCGATGTGTTGGTCGAAACGCTGCAGGCAGCCGGCGTAAAGCGGTGCTACGGGATCGTCGGCGACACGCTCAATCGCATCGCCCATGCCATCCATGAGAGCGAGATCGAGTGGGTCCATATGCGCCATGAGGAGGCGGGCGCCTTCGCGGCGAGCGCGGAAGGGCAGTTCACCGGGGAACTCGTCGCCTGTGCCGGCTCCTGCGGCCCCGGTAGTCTGCACTTCATCAACGGCCTCTATGAGGCCAATCGCAACCGCGCGCCGGTCGTCCTGATCGCAACCCAGGTAATGCGTCAGGACATAGGGTTCAACTCGATCCAGGAGGTCGATTTCGATCAGGTGTACAAGGACTGCAGCGTTTTTTGCGAAATGATCCTGACGCCGGAGCACGCCCGGCGCAAGACCGTCGCGGCCTGCCAGGCGGCGTTGACGAAGCGTGGCGTCGCGGTGCTGGTCGTGCCGGTGGATATCTCCAATGCCGCCGCGCACGAGGAACGACCGTATGCGGTCCATGCCCGGCAGCCGATCATTCGCCCGAGCGACGCGGACCTCGACGAGATTGCGGCTATTCTCAACAAAAGCAACGCGATCACGATTTATGCCGGCGCCGGCTGTGCCGGCGCGCACGACGAGGTGGTCGCCACTGCCGCGCGGCTGAAGGCGCCAATGGCCCACACCTCGCGGGGCAAGGACTTCGTGGCGCACGACAATCCTTACAACGTCGGCATGACGGGCCTCATCGGCCAGGCCCCCGGCTATCATGCCATCCTCAACTGCGACGTGCTGCTCCAACTCGGGGCAGATTTTGCCTGGCCCCAATTCTATCCCGACCGGGCGACGATCGTTCAGATCGACCTCGATCCCACGCACATCGGTCACCGTCATCCCGTCACGTTCGGCGTCGTTGGAGACATCAAGCTGACCTTGGCGGCTCTGTTGCCGCGCCTGCAGCAGCATGATGATAACAGCTTCCTGGCGTCTCATGTGAGGCGCCATCAGAAGATACAGGAATCGGCGCAGGCGGAAACTGCTGGCTCCGATTCCACCATTTCCGGCACCTATCTGACCAAGCTCATCAACAAATATGCGGCCAAGGATGCTTTGTTTACCGCGGACGATGGTACGGCGTTGGTTTGGACGCTGCGCCACATCGAAACCTTCGGCAAACGACGGACCTTCTCCAGCCTGTTGCACGGCACAATGGCGAGCGGGATGCCGTCGGCCATCGGGCTGCAAAAGTGCCAACCCGGCCGGCAGGTGGTTTGCATGGCAGGCGATGGCGGCTTCGCCATGCTGCTCGGCGAACTGTTGACCGTCGTGCAGGAGAAGGTGCCGATCAAGATCGTCGTTTTTAACAACGGCAAGCTTGGATTTATCGATATCGAGCAGAAATCGGCCGGCTTGATACCGATGTACACGGACCTGAAGAACCCCGACTTCGGCGCGGTCGCAAAGGCGGTGGGGCTTTGGGGGCACAGCGTGGCGAAGGCAGGCGACCTCGACGAGTCGATCAAGACCTGGCTCGCGCAGCCGGGCCCGGCGCTTCTGGATGTGAAAGTCAATCCGATGCAGCTGGTGATGCCGCCGTCGCCCTTCATGGCGCCGGAAGCCGTGGTCGGGATGGGGGTCTACACCGCCAAAGCCATCCTGGAAGGGAAGGGCCGCGACGTCTGGGAAATGGTCGTGGAGAACGTTTGATCGTTTAAGGCGAGAGCGGAGCGGGCCGTCGTTGCAGCGATCTCAAAATGATGGCCGAGCGAAAAAAACGCCCCGATGTCCGGAGCCCGCCAGGCCCTCGCTCGACCCGCGAATTAGCTACGTCCTCTGGCCGCGGGTGAAAATCACTACTCGGTATCAAGATGTCTTTATGCGTTGGGCAGGGTGAACCGAAATACGGCGCCGCGAGGTTCGTTCGCCTCGGCCCACAACCGACCCCCGTGGGCATCGATGATGGAGCGGCAGATCGAGAGCCCCATCCCGGTTCCGCTGGACTTGGTGGTGTAGAAAGCCTCGAAAACGCGCTCGATGTTTTTCGCGTCGATGCCTGGCCCGGAATCCTGCACGGCCACGATGACGCCGCCCTGTCCGGTTCTGCCCGGTGCTGATCACCAGTTCTCGCCCGCCAGATTCGACCGAGCTCATGGCTTCGACTGCATTCAGGACCAAGTTCAGGACGACTTGTTGCAATTGAACGCGATCGCCGTGAACGGGAGACAATCCCTCAGCAAGCCGGGTCTGAACCGAAACACCATTTTGCACGATCGCACTCCGCGCCAGGACTACTACTTCGTTGATCGCCGGATTAAGATCCCAGAGAGCCTTTCGGGGCGGCGCTTTCCTGATGTGATCGCGGATTCGGTCGACGATGTTTCCAGCACGATCGGCATCGGCCACGACGCAGGAGAGCGCCTCCTCGACCTCCCTCAAATCCGGCGTTTGCTTGTGCAGAAAATTTCGTGCCGCGCGCGCATTGTTGCGGGCGCTGGCGATGGGTTGCGTGATTTCGTGAGACAGGGATGCAGCCAATTCGCCCATCATGCTCAAACGGTTCATATGGGCGAGATCTGACTCCAGCTGCCGCAGCTTGTCATGCTCGTCTCGTGCGCGCTTTCGTTCCGTCACGTCGACGCTTGTGCAGATGACCTCGAGCAGCGCGCCGAGCGGGGAAAATTCATGATGGGTGTTTGCTTCCAGGTATTTGACTGTTCCATCAGGCAGTAAGAGTCTGAACTCGGCTATGAAATCTCTTTGCTCGCGCAATGCCTCCTGGACTTCTCCCCACACCCATTCTCGATCGTCTGGGTGAATGCGTCCCCAGAGATCGTCTCGGCTTGGAAGGCCTTGCAGCGGATCAAACCCCCAGATCCGGTAACTCTCGTCCGACCAATACAGAAAACGCCTTGTTGTCCCGTTCATGACCCAAGTACCGATGTGGCTTAGCCTCTGTGCTTGCGTCAGCCAGGCTTCGCTGCGGCGCAGGGCGTCTTCGGCCTTTTTGGCTTCATCGATGTCAACGGAGAAACCAAACCATTGGATGATGTGTCCCTCATGGTAGCGCAGAGGCTCAGCGCGTACGCGATGCCAGCGATACTCGCCGTCCGCCCTGCGTAGACGGTGCACGCGCTGAAAGGACTCCCCGGTTTGAAAGGCGTGACTAACAGCCCTTTCGGTTTCTGGAACGTCGTCCGGGTGCACGGTGCCGCGGATGTCCGCAGACAGATCACTAGTTCTTTGATCTTCACGTCGTCGAATCCCAAAATAGTCGAGAAGGCGCTGATTGACATAGGTGGGCTTGCCGTCGGGGTTCACTGACCAGAAGTGACATGGAACGCTCTCGATCAATGCGCGGTGCTTGCGTTCGCTTCCGCGAAGGGCTCCCTCCGCCCGCTTGCGTTCGATGAACTGACCGATCTGGCTGCCGATGGTAGCGAGCACATTGAGCAGTTCCTGATCCGGCTGCCTGATCTCACGGCTGAAAAACTCGACCACGCCCAAGGCTTGCCCCCCGAGCAGAATGGGAAAACCAAAAGCCGCGCGTAGTCCTTCCAGTTCGGCGATGGGGGCACGCGGAAAGTTCTCATCAGAAACGAGATCCGGGATGTATTCGGGCTCAAGGCTCGACCACACCCGGCCCGGTAGTCCCACGCCCGGAACGAAAGTGGATTCCCGGCTGACTCTGTCAAATTCCGAGACTTCTATCGACGCTGTATGCCAAAGCTCGACACAGCGCAGCACCTCGCCCTCCCGGTCCACGCGCCAGAGCACGCCCACGTCCCATCCCAGACACTCGCCTATAGCTAGCAGTATTCTCGGAGTGGCCTCTTCGATCGTGGCAGCTTCCGCCAGGACCTGCGCGACCGTGTGCTGCACGCGGAGGCGTTCCTCCGCTCGCTTGCGGTTCTCGATGTCTACCAGGAGACAGTACCAGCGCGCGACATGCCCGGACTCGTCGCGAATTGGGGCGCCGCGGTTTTCAAACCATCGATATTCGCCGTCGAAGCGTCTCAGGCGTAGCTCCTGATGGAAGGGAGTATCGGTGGCCAGTGATACCTTATAAGATTCAAGGATACGGGGAAGGTCTTCGGGATGTACCGCATCGCTTTTTCCCCAGTTCTTAAGTTCTTCGACAGTTCTGCCAAAATACTCGACGATTGGGCGATTGACGGATTCGAGTTCGCCGCTCGGAGCCATGATCGCAACGAGACCAGCTATCCCGTTAATTGCTGCCCGGAACTTCGCCTCGCTCTCGCGCAGATCCCGCTCGCGACGGGTAATCCCCAGTGCAATGGCAGCTTGGGCTGCGAAATCGGTAATTAGGTCTATTTCCTCTTCCGTGAAGGGTTCAATCCGTGACCGTCCAAAACTGATCAATCCGATAGTCTCGTCGTCGTCAACCATCGGTACGAGGATGAGCGTCCGGAGCCCTCCCTTGTACCAAGATAACGTAGCTGGATCTCCGGCGCGAAAGAACTCATGTTCGCCCACGTTGGGGATGTGGACTGTTGACTTGCGTGCAGCAAGGCGACCCACATTGCTGTTGTGGTCTACTCGCAGCGGTGGTGGTGAATGCCCCGCTGGCCTATCGGGGGGCAATTTCACCGACACGAGCAGCAGCCCCTCTTTGTCCACCATACGTAAGGTGGCCCTCTCCGACCGGCAGAGGCGAGCACCGCTGGCGACTATGGTATCGAAGACGGGCTGTAGGTCATTTGGCGAGCCGGCAATTGTGCGGAGCACCTCCGAAATCGCCGATTGCTGGTCGAGGAGTTCGGTCGCCTGCGCTTCGAGCTCTGCGCGAGACAGCACATTAAGGCGCGATCGAAGCCTCGCAGCATGCCGTACCGTCCGAACGTACGTTGTCGTCATTGTTCTGCGGCCGAGCCTGCGGAGTTGGCGGGCGAGCATGCATTTTACACTCGTCGGGCATAATTCGCGATAGCTCTTGCTACCTCCCGTCAGGTCAGCCTTGGGTCAAACCATCAGTACGGCGCGCCGCTTGCCGCTATCGTCCAGTCGCCAGCCCCGGCGGAAGACGCTTTCGGCGTTCCTCCTACAAGAGCTGAGAATCGCGGTCCGCCTACGCACCGTTCCGAATCCGGCATCATCACTCAACTCCGGGCGTCGGGCTTAGATTGAGTTAACGTGCGCCATGCGGCCGCAGCCTCTCTCTGCTCTGCCGAAATCGTACCGCGTCGCGTGAGAAACGCTGGTCGCCCGTGCCTACAAGGCCCTTGCTCAACCCGCGAATTAACCACGTCCTCGGGCCCCGGTTGAATATCAATGCTCGGACCAAGGCTGTCTTTATGCGCCGGGCAGGCTGAACTGAAACACCGCGCCGCGAGGCTCGTTCGCCTCGGCCCACAGTCGGCCCCCGTGGACGTCGATGATGGACCGGCAGATCGAGAGTCCCATCCCGGTTCCGCTGGACTTGGTGGTGTAGAAAGCCTCGAAAATGCGCTCGATATTTTCCGCGTCGATGCCTGGCCCGGAATCTTCCACGGTAACGAGGACGCCGCCTGTCCGGTTTTGCCCGGTGCTGATCACCAGTTCTCGCGCGCCAGATTCGACCGAGCTCATGGCTTCGATCGCGTTCAGGACCAGGTTCATGACCACTTGTTGCAACTGAATACGATCGCCGTGAACGGGAAGCACGTCTTGGGCGAACCGTCTCTGGATTGACACGCCATTCCTGACTATTGAGCTGTGCGCCAATTCGATCACCTCACTGATCGTCTCATTGAGATCAAGACTCTCCTTTCGCGGTGGCGCTTTCTTGATTTGCTCGCGAATGCGCTCGATGATGTCTCCGGCGCGATCGGAATCGTCCACGATGGATGCGAGCGCCTCCCTGACCTCGCCCAGGTTCGGCGGTTGCAGATCGAGAAAATTCAGGGCCGCCTGCGCGTTGTTGCGCGCGCTGGCGATCGGCTGCGTGACTTCGTGAGAGAGCGAGGCAGTCAGTTCTCCCATCATGCTCACGCGATTCATGTGGGCGAATTCCGACTCCAGCTCGCGGAGCGCCTGTTCCGCTCGCTTGCGTTCGGTCAAATCGAGCACGAATGCGACACCCTCCTCGCCACCCTGTTCGAACAGGGCGACGCCAACAAGCACGGGAACACGGCTACCGTCTTTGCGAAAATACTCCTTTTCGAAGGGCTGATAACTCCCGGTTGAGCGGAGTTCCGCCAGGGCACGTTCATCGTGCTCGCGCCATTCCGGTGGGGTCAGCTCGGTCCGGCGCACGCGGCCCGAAGCCAAGTCGTTGCGGTCATATCCCACGATACGAAGAAACGCGTCGTTGGCCTCAAAAATTCGACCTTCGACGTCGGCAACGAAGATCCCGACGATGTTGGCATCGACCAGGCGCCGGATCCTGGTTTCACGTTCTTTTAGATCGGCGTAGAGACGAGTATTCTCCAAGGCGGCATTCATGCTGGTCGCGGCGGTCGCATCGTCGGCAATCACCGCACCGTGACGGAGCACCACGATCCGGTCACAGACCGCGAATACGTCCGTCAATCGATGACTGATAAGAATCACCGCAATGCCCCGGCTTTTGAGATTGCGGATCAGATCGAGGAGGTGCTCGATCTCGCGCACCGCCAGCGCGGCGGTCGGTTCGTCCATGATGACAAGCTTGGGATTGAAGGTCAGCGCCCGCGCGATCGCTACCGATTGCTGCTGACCGCGGGAGAGCAGCCCCGCCGGCTCCTTGACCGATTTCACCCGCGCGCCGAGCTTCTCGATCATCTTGCCCGCTTCAATCTCCATGCGTTTGGAGTCGATGAAGTTGAATCCCAGCACATTGCGAGTGATCTCGCGGCCGAGAAAGATGTTGCTCGCGACGTCGCGCATCTCGGCGAGCGCGAGGTCCTGATAGATCATCTCGATGCCGAGCTCGCGGATGACGTGCGGATCCTTGTCGGCGAGCGACGCTCCGTCGAAGCGGATTTCACCGCCGTCGGGCCGATAGACGCCGGTGATCGTCTTCATCAACGTCGACTTGCCGGCGCCGTTGTCACCGACAAGACCGACCACCGATCCGGCGTCGACGGAGAAAGAGACGCCGCGCAGTGCTTCGACAGTCCCGAAATTCTTGCGGATATCGGCGAGTTCGAGCAGGCTCATTGACGCCGTCCTTCGCTGCGATTGAGACGGTTGAGCCAGACCGCAAAAACGAGCACGGCGCCGATGGCGATCTGCTGGTAATACGAGGATACGCCGATCAGATTGAGGCCGTTCTGCAGCACGCCCATGATCAGCGCTCCGATCACGGTCCCAAAAATGCTGCCGCGCCCGCCGAATAGATTGGTGCCGCCGATGATGGTGGCGGTGACCGCAGTAAGCTCGTAGTTGATGCCGGCGGTCGGATCGCCCGCATTGACGCGGGCCGAGAAAATCAGGCCTGCAAATCCCGCAAGACCGCCGGACAGGGCATAGATTAGCACCTTCATACGTTCGACGCGCACGCCCATGGCGCGGGCCGCACCCTCGTTGTCGCCGATCACCTGCGCGTAAAGCCCAAACCGGGTGTATATGAGTACGACATGCGCGATAAGCGCAGTCGCAAGAAGAAGGATGACAGGCGCCGGGATGCCCCAAGGCCGGCCTTGGCCGAGATAGACGATCGGGGCGGGCAGGCCATAAACCGGCACGCCGCTGGTGAGGACCAGCGCGAAGCCGCGCGCGACACCGAGCATCCCGAGCGTGACGATGAAGGCCGGGATGGCGGCTCTGGCGACGAGATAGCCATTGACCCCGCCTGCGAGGGCGCCGGCGATGACGCAGGCGAGAATCCCGACCGGCCAGGGCGCGTCGAGATTGTTCACGGCGAGGCAGCCGACGACACCGGAGAAGGCCATGAGCGAGCCGACCGAAAGATCGATGCCGGCGGAGGAGATGACGAAGGTCATGCCGATCGCGATGACGCCGAGCGTCGATGTCGCGAGCAGGATGTTGAGGGCGTTGGAGACGGTCAGGAAGTACGGCCAGGCTGCAACCGTCATCACAGCGGTCATCGTGGCGAGCACCAGCACAGATTCGATGCGGAAGGCAGTCGCGCTCGTCAGGCGGACTCGCCAGCTTGTCGCGGTGCTTGGCGCAGCTGTCATGACGGTAGGGCCGAATGGCTGCTAGTGTCCCGATTCCGAAGTTCGCCAGCGTTTGCGGCTTGCTCGGAAGCGAACTTCGGAATCGTAGGACACTAGCAACCCTATGATTCTAGTGCCGCTTTGAACCCGAAGTGCGCAACCGGACTCGCAGCAATATGATGCGAACTTCGGGTTCGCGGCACTAGGAACTGACAACATAAGCATCCGTTTCCTCTCATACGGTGCCTCTCGGGCAAGCGAAGCCGGGAAGGGAGGTAACGTCAAGTGAACTGGTTTGGGAGAAGGGCCCTGGGCTTTGTCTTTAAGGACGATCCTATTTCACATATCTCAGCATCTGGTCCTTTTTGGCCTCGAGCACGGCCTTGGTGAGAACAAGTGTCGGAACATAAATGTTCTCGTTGACCTTATCGCCCGCCAGGACCTTCTGGGCGTTCTTGATCGCGTCCGTGCCGAGTAGATAGGGAAGCTGCGCGACGGAAGCGTTGAGCCGTCCTGCGAGAACGGACTTGACCGCGTCGCTGTTGCCGTCGACGCCGACAACGATCAGCTTTTCCTTACCCGCGGACCGCGCGGCCTCGACGGCGCCCAGCGCCATGCCGTCGTTGGCGCAAAAGATCGCGACGAGATCGGGATTGCGCTGCAACGTCTCGTTGGCAATGTTCGCCGCTTTCTGGCGATCCCAGTCGCCGGGCAAAGATGCAACGATGGTGAGATTTGGCGCGACCTTCTTCAATTCATTGGCGAAGCCGCGGGCGCGCTTTTGTCCGGTGATGTTACCAGAGAGGCCTTCGATCACCAGCACCGCGCCTTTGACGTCCCCGCCGAGCGTTTGAGCGACATAGTCAGCGCCTTTGGCGCCGGCTGCCTCATTCTCGGAGCCGATGTGAAAGGCGACCTCGACGCCCGCCTTCCTGGTGATCTCCGGATCGAGATTGCCGTCGAGATCGATGACGGGAATCTTCAATTCGGTCGCGTGTCTGAGGCAGGGCAAAAGGATCGTCGAATTGATCGCCGCGGTGATCATCACCGCCGGCTTTTTCTCGAGCATCGTGCTGCAGGCGTTGAGCTGCGGCTCGGCGGCCTGGTCGGATTCGGCGGCGAGCGAGAAATATTCGACATCCGCCTCCTTGGCCGCGGCGCGCACGCCTTGCTCCACCGCGCCCCAGAAGGGGTTCGACAGCGTCTTCATCAGCACGCCATACACCGGTTTGTCGGCGGCCAAGGCGCAGCCGACCCCGAGCGCCGCCGTGAGGGCGGCGAAGGACGCGGCGGCGATGATTCTTCTGACCATTGCGATCGTTCCTGGCTGATAGCGGTCGTACGTAAGCCATACGCCCGTGGTGTCTCCGCCGGGCAGAAAATCGTACACCGCATCGCCCGAGAAACGCCAGCCGTCCGGGCTGATTCTGCCTACGCGGATCCGTTTCGTTAGCAACAATTTGGCGAGATTTGCCGGGCTTCACTGGCACCAGTAGCACGCTGTGATTTGATCAAGGGCCCTAGGCGATCCACGCAACTTTGCGAGGCCAGACATCACTTCTAGGAGAGGACCACCAAATGACACACATTCTTCCCACCGGCGGCGGCAAGGCCTTGATCAATGTCGACGACACGGCCTTGCTGTTGCTCGATCATCAGGACGGCCTCTTTCTGACCGTGAAGGACATCAGTGTCGCCGAGCTGCGGGCCAATGTGATCGCGCTCGCCCGGATCGCCACGCTTCTGAAGATGCCGGTCATCACAACAGCATCGGTCCCGGACGGGCCGAACGGCCCGCTGATGCCGGAGATCGCCGCGTTTGCGCCGCACGCACGCTTTGTGCCGCGCCAAGGCGAGGTCAGCGCATGGGACAACGAGGCCTACGTCAACGCGGTTCGCGAGACCGGCAAGAAGACGCTGATCATGGCCGGGGTCTGGACCGGCGTCTGCGTCATGTTCCCGGCGCTCGATGCCAAGGCCGCGGGGTTCAACGTATATGCCGTGATGGACGCCTCCGGAGATCCCACCGAGTTCGTGTCGCGCACGACGCTCGCACGCTTCATCCAAGCCGGGATCGTGCCGACCTCGACCAACGTGGTGATCTGCGAGCTCCATCGCACCTGGCGACGTCCGGAGGCAGCAGAAATCGCTGAGATTTACACCGTGGCCACGCCGAACTACCGCGCGGTCATGGAGTCCTACCAGAACGCAAAGCGCGTCGGGTCGTCGGACAAGCACGCGGCCTGACGGGGGAGGCGCGTCATGAAGGTCTATGTTTTGTCTCTCGGTGCTGGCCTTCTCGTCGGGGTGATCTACAGCCTGCTTGACGTGCGCTCGCCGGCTCCGCCGCTGGTGGCGTTAGTGGGTCTGCTCGGCATCCTCATGGGCGAGCAGGTGATCCCAGTCACCAAGCAAATGATGGCGGGGCGCGGCCTGTCGGCTGCATGGCGACAGGCGAAATGCGCGCCGCACATGTTCGGCATGCTGCCCGGGCGGCAAGCCGATGGCGCATCGCCAACCATCGACATCGCGGAGAAGGTATCGTGAGCGCGCCCGATCTCATTTTCCGTCGCGGACTATTCACCACGCTCGACCGCTCCAACCCGGCCGCGAGCGCGGTCGCTATCAAGGATGGCATCTTTACTTCCGTCGGTCACGACGACGAGGTCATGAAGCTAGCCGGACCTTCGACCAGAGTCATCGATCTGAAAGGGCGCCGCGTCCTGCCGGGGCTGATCGACAATCACCTTCATATCATCCGCGGCGGCCTCAACTTCAATATGGAACTGCGCTGGGACGGCGTGTGGTCGCTCGCCGACGCCATGGCCATGTTGAAGCGGCAGGTGGCGATCACACCACCACCGCAGTGGGTCCGGGTAGTCGGCGGGTTTACCGAACATCAGTTTGCCGAGAAGCGCCTGCCGACGATCGCCGAGCTCAACGCCGCCGCGCCCGACACGCCGGTCTTCATCCTGCATCTCTACGACCGCGCCATCCTCAATGCCGCCGCGTTGCGCGCCGTCGGCTACGGCAAGGACACGCCCGACCCGCCGGCCGGCGAGATCGTGCGCGACGCGAAGGGCAATCCGACCGGGCTGCTGCTGGCCAAACCCAACGCCAATGTCCTGTACGCGACGCTGGCAAAGGGACCCAAGCTGCCGTTCGACTACCAGCTCAATTCGACCCGTCACTTCATGCGTGAACTCAATCGGCTCGGCGTCACCGGCGCCATCGACGCGGGCGGCGGGTTTCAGAACTATCCCGAGGACTATGCCGTCATTCAAAAGCTGTCGGACGAGGGCCAGCTTACGGTGCGCCTCGCCTACAATCTGTTCACCCAAAAGCCGAAGGAAGAGACGGCCGACTTCCTCAACTGGACAAAAACCTCGAAGTATAAGCAGGGCACCGACTATTTTCGTCACAACGGCGCCGGCGAGATGTTGGTGTTTTCCGCGGCCGACTTCGAAGACTTCCGCGTGGCGCGGCCGGACATGCCGCCGGAGATGGAGGGCGAGCTGGAGGACGTCGTTCGCATCCTCGTGCAGAACAAATGGCCCTGGCGGCTGCACGCGACCTACGACGAGACGATCTCGCGCGCGCTTGACGTGTTCGAAGAGGTCAACCGAGACACCCCGCTCGACGGCCTGCACTGGTTCTTCGACCACGCCGAGACCATCTCCGACCGGTCCATCGATCGCATTGCTGCGCTCGGCGGCGGCATCGCCGTGCAGCACCGCATGGCTTATCAGGGCGAATATTTCGTCCAGCGTTACGGTTCCGGCGCTGCCGAAGCGACGCCGCCGATCAGAAAGATCATGGACAAGGGCGTGAAGACTTCCGCCGGCACCGACGCAACGCGGGTTGCCTCATATAACCCATGGGTGTCGTTGGCTTGGCTCGTTACCGGCAAGACCGTGGCCGGTCTGCGAATATATCCGCAACGCAACTGCCTGGACCGCGAAACCGCGCTGCGGATGTGGACCGAGAACGGCACCTGGTTCTCGAACGAAGAGGGCAGGAAGGGCCGTATCGAGGTCGGGCAGTTCGCCGATCTGATCGTGCCCGATCGCGACTTCTTCTCGTGCGCCGAGGACGAGATAGCTGACATCACCAGCGACCTGACGGCGGTCGGTGGCCGCATTGTTTATGGCGCCGGAGACTTCAAATCGTTGGACGATGCCATCCCGCCGCCGGCGATGCCGGACTGGTCGCCGGTCAGGAGGTTCGGCGGCTACGGCAATTGGGCTGGCTCGGACCACAAGGCCCAAGCCGCGCGAGCCTACGCCATGCGGGCGTGCGGCTGCGCCAACGCTTGCGCGGTGCACGGGCATGATCACGCCCGCGCCTGGTCCGGCAGGCTTCCCGTTTCGGATCTCAAGAGCTTTTGGGGCGCGCTGGGCTGCGCCTGCTGGGCGGTGTGAGATGCCGGCAAGGACGGACACACCGCGCTCGGTTGCAGTCATCCTCTCATGGGCTTGGCTCTTGCCGGTCGCGAGGATCGCGCTGGTCTCGGCTTTCCTGATCGGAGGGATCCACAAGCTCATCGATTTTCCCGGCGCCATCGCGGAACAGGAGCATTTCGGGCTTCAACCCGCTTGGCTGTGGGCTGCAGCGGCCGTCATCCTTGAACTTGGTGGGGCCGCGCTGGTAATCCTTGAGCGTTTGGTCTGGCTGGGCGCCGGCGGTCTCGGCGTGTTGACTGCGATCGCGATGCTTGTCGCCAACGATTTCTGGGCGAAGACCGGCGATGACCGCTTCATCGCAGTGAACGCCTTCTTCGAGCATTTGGGCCTCATCGCCGGCCTGGTGCTCGTCTCCGTCATGTCCCTGCAAGAGCAGGCCAAAGGAGTCACATAGGAGCTTGCACCATGCGTGTCATCAATGCTCTTGCCGTGGCGACGGTTCTGCTGGGAACCGCCGGCAGCGCGTTAATCGTTCAAGACAAGTTGGCCGGTGCGACGCCTTCCGTCGCTGTGGGCGCGCAGTACGACACCGCCCATGTTTATGTGGCACCCGGGGACGTGGAGCGATTGAGCGATAGTCTCATCGCAACATTTGGCGGCACCAAGGCGGAACCGGCCGTCCTGGTAATCACCCCGACGCCCAGCAAGACGAATTGGCAGGCGGTGTTCACGCCGGTTGGTACATTCTCCGTGTTCGGTTTCACGACGCCGATCCCCTATCCGTTCGGCGCCGAACGGACCGGCTACCTCGTGACCGACATGGATGCCGCAATCCAATCGGCGAAGGCCAACCAAGCAGATATCGTCGTGTCGCCATTCAAGGACCCCATCGGAAACGATGCCATCGTCCAGTGGCCGGGCGGCGTATATATGCAGCTGTACTCGCATACGACGCCGCCGAATTACGCGAAACTCGATAGGGTCCCTGAAAACAGGGTGTACGTGTCCCCGGGTCGCGCCGACGCATTCGTCCGATCTTTCGTGGGTTTCTCGGGAGGGAAGGTCGTCTCCGACGATCGCAACGCACCCGGCATAGAGGTGGGCCGGTCAAAGGATACTTACCGCCGCGTCCGCATCGGCTCCGCGTTCGGGAAGATCGCCGTGCTCGTCACCGATGGACAGCTTCCGTATCCCTATGGACGTGAGGTATACGGCTATGAAGTGGCCCATCTCGCCGATGCGGTCAGCAAGGCGAAGGCCTCGGGCGCGACGGTCCTCGTTGACCCGTACAGCGCCGATGGCCGCCAATCGGCAATGATTTCATTCCCCGGCGGCTATGTAGCCGAGATTCACTCGGACACGGGCAACTAAATTTAGTGTGGCTCACCTGCCACAGTCCGCGGCAATTTACGGCCGACTGTCGTGTCTCGCCTTGGTCCCCCGCGACGGCGGCTGCACAATTCACTGCGGTTTCGCTGTGGGCCAAATTGAGGCATTTGGATATGCTGCGCGGTCGGCCGCATGGATTTCCGGTTAGCATGCCGGCTTCGTGGCGGGCTGTGCGGTTCATCGCAGCCATCGCGGTCTTTCTGCCCTGGCCCGTTCACGCGGAGGATACCAACAGCGGAACCACAACACCAACGCGGCCGTCGATCATGTTCAACCGTTGGGAGGAGGACTGGTCGGTGCTCGCCGACCCGCGCGTGCAGAGGCAACCTCTCGATAGCTGGAAATATATCCCGCTCTCCCCATTCGATCCCAAAACCTACCTGTCGTTTGGCGGCGATTTCCGCGAGCGCTTCGAAGCGAACAATGCGGTGAACTTTGGAATAGCCCCCAATCACAATCAAAACTATGTGATCTCCCGCTCGGAAGCGCATGCCGATCTTCACATTGCTGACGAGGTCCAGGTGTTCATACAGTTGCAGAGCGACTTTGCGCCTTGGAAGACCATTATCACTCCGGTCGATCGCGACCGCCTCGACCTCGAGCAGGCGTTCGCGATCCTGACCGAGCCGATCGGCGACGGAACGGCCAAGGTTCGCCTAGGCCGGCAACAGTTCAATTTCGACCTGCAGCGTTTCATTTCCGTACGCGACGGGCCGAACGTGCGCCAATCATTTGATGGTGGCTGGGTCGAGTACCAGACCGGTCCCTGGAAATTCATCGCTTTGTACACCAACCCTGTTCAGGTGCTGGACGATCATGTCTTTGACGACTACGGCAGCGCCAGCACCCAATCGTTTGGTCTCGCGCGGGTCGAGCGAAAGCTTTCTGATACAGCTAACATCTCCGCCTACTATGCTCATTCTACCGAAGCCGACGCTCATTTTGCGAACGCGTCTGGCGACGACCGCCGCGACATCCTTGACGTCCGGTTAGGCGACAATCGCAATAACGTGGACTGGGATGTCGAGGTGATGGGACAAGGGGGAAGCATCGGCGCTCAACCTGTCGCGGCATGGGGCTTCGGGTCGACGGCCGGCTACACCTTTGCCGATCGCTCCTGGACGCCGCGAATCGGTTTGCAGGTGGACGGGGCGTCCGGCGACAGCCATTTACCCGGTCATAGCTTTGGCACCTTCAATCCGCTGTTTCCGAATGGTTACTACTTCACGCTGGCCGGCTATACGACCTACGTGAATTTGATCCACATCAAACAATCGCTGACCCTCCAGCCGACCAGGTCAATCAAAATCCTGCTCGCGGTCGCCGAGCAATGGCGACAGACGACCGCTGATGCAGTCTATGTCGTTCCGGATATCCCGCTGCCGGGCACTGCGGGGAAGCCTGGGCGTTATACGGGAAGCTATGAGCAGGCCCGCGTCGACTGGACGATCACCCCACAGCTTTCGTTCGCCGTCGAGGCGGTTTATTTCGAGGTGAGCGATGTGATTGTAAGAGCGGGCGGACACAACAGCGCTTATTTGGGTGTCCAAGTCGCTTACGGATGGTAGGACTGTCGACGGCGGGCGCGTTTGCGGCAATTTGGGCGAACATGATCTAGGGCATCGCGGCGACCTCAATGGCCGGTGATTCGACGAGGGCGAGGGTCGGTTGGCTGTCAATATGCTGTTTCACGACGACCGCACCTATCAACGTGACGGCGACGGTCAGCGCGGTAAGGCCCAACCCCAGTCTTTTTAGTGCACTGCGGTCGGCCACTGTCGGAATCCTCCGCTCGGGAAAGATTACCGCGCCGTTTGCGGACGGCGCAGTAAAGCGATCCAAATACAACGCAAATCAAAATGGAGCGATTGACGCCGCTTGCAGCGGGGCCCGCCGCCTCGTTAGCAACAATTTGGCGTGATTTGCCGGGTTTTACTGGTGCCGGCAATGCGTGCGGGCAACTACAGCGAAACGCAGCAGGGTGAAGGAAGGTGGTCACCGTGACGGCACCCAAGTCTTCGGTATCGAAGCAGCTTCCGGCGCCGAGCAGGTCCGACAGGGTCATCGCGGCCGCAAAATCCGCGTATCACTATCCGCTGCTCATCAAGCATTTGTGGCATGCGCCGCTGCTCCAGGCGGCCGGTCAGGAGATCGTCTATCGAGACCTGAGGCGCTTTACTTACCGCGAGCTGAGGGAGCGGGTCGGCCGCCTGGCCTCCGCACTTGCGGGAGTGGGCGTGCGGCCCGGCGATACGGTCGGGGTGCTGGACTGGGACAGTAACAGATTTCTCGAGGCTTTCTTTGCGGTGCCCATGATGGGCGCCGTGCTGCAGACCGTCAATGTCCGCCTGTCGCCGGAGCAAATAGCCTACACCATCAATCACGCCGGCTCGTCGGTGCTTCTGGTCAACGACGACTTCGTCCCGCTGCTGCAGGATCTCATGCCGCAGCTGACCAAAGTGCGGCGGCTTGTGGTGATGTCGGATCGCGCCGAGCCGCGGGTAGGGGACCTGTCGTTCGCAGGGGAGTACGAGGCGATGCTCGTCGCTTCATCGCCGGACTACGACTTTCCCGACTTCGACGAGAATACCCAGGCAACAACGTTCTACACCACAGGCACAACCGGCCTGCCCAAGGGCGTCTATTACAGTCATCGCCAGCTTGTACTTCACTGCCTGTCAGAGCTGGCCTTCCTCGGCATGGCTGGCAAGCACGGGGGGTTCTCTCGCGACGACGTCTATATGCCGATGACGCCGATGTTTCACGTGCACGCCTGGGGCTTCCCATGGGCGGCGACGCTTGCCGGCGTGAAGCAGGTCTACCCCGGGCGCTACGACCCGGCATTGCTCGTCAAGCTGATCGCGACCGAGGGCGTCACCTTCACGCACGGCGTACCAACGCTCCTGCAGATGCTGCTCGACGCCGCTGCCACCGCCAAAACTCATTTCGATGGATTGAAGATGATGATCGGCGGATCGGAACTCAACAAAGCGTTGACGAAGCATGCCCTGGCAAACGGAATCGACGTCTACGCAGGCTACGGAATGTCCGAGACCGGGCCGCTCATTGCGGTCGCGCAGGTCATGACAAAGGACCGCGGCGGCGATCTCGAACGAGAGGTGGATTTGCGCGTTCGTGCCGGGATCACGGCGCCTCTGGTCGACGCCCGTGTTGTCGGGCAGGACATGAAGGACCCTCCGCGCGACGGCGAGGCCGCGGGCGAACTGGTGCTGCGCTCGCCGTGGCTCACCCAAGGTTATGTTGACAATCCCGAGGCGTCCGAGGCGCTCTGGGCCGGCGGGTACCTGCACACGGGCGACATCGCCGTCGTCGCGCAGGATGGCTCTATTCGGATCACCGACCGGATGAAGGACGTCATCAAGACCGGCGGCGAATGGGTGTCATCGCTGCAGATCGAGGAGTTGATCGAGGAGTTTCCCGGCGTGGGGGAGGCCGCGGTGATCGGGATTCCGGATGAAAAGTGGGGGGAAAGGCCCTTCGCGTTCGTCGTCACGGACAGCGATCACCCCGATCGCGTGCTCGAAGCCGATATCAAGGCGCACCTGCAGGCATTCGCCGCCCGCGGGGTCATCTCGAAGTTTGGAATCCCCGACAAAATCCAGTTCGTCGACCGTCTGGCAAAGACGAGTGTCGGCAAGATCGATAAGAAGATTCTGCGTCAAACATATGGACGCGTCGCGGCGGAACCGCACCCAGCTTAACCCACCCTAGCACGCGCCTCCGCGGCAGCGCGGTATCATTAGCAACCATTTGCAGCGATTTGCCGGGCTTCACTCGCGCCAGGAAGCGCGCGGGTCTAGCTACAGGTGAACACGGACAAGTCGAAAGAACGGAGATCCCAATGGCCACTGCAACAGCACTCAAACCTCCGGCGCCCAAGCAACTTCCGCCACCGAACAGCGATTTCTATCATTTTGCCGACACCTTGGGCGCCGATGAACTGGCGACCTTCAAAAAGGTGCGCACCTTTATGGAAGGAAAGGTCGCGCCCATTATCAACAAATATTGGGTCGAAGACGCTTTCCCCTTCGAGCTGCTCCCCGCCTTCAAGGAGCTGAAGATTGGCGGCCTGGGTTATGAGGGCTATGGCTGCGCCGGCGGCAGCCAGTTGCTGGTCGGCCTGGTTGCGATGGAAATGTCGCGAGTCGATTCCTCCATCGCGACCTTTTTCGGCGTGCACAGCGGGCTGGCGATGGGTTCGATTTATCTCGGTGGATCGGAAGAGCAGAAGCAGAAATGGCTGCCGCCGATGGCGCGCATGGAAAAGATCGGCTGCTTCGGCCTGACCGAACCGTTGGTCGGCTCGGGAACCGGCGGCGGCCTCACCACGACGGCGAAACGCGAAGGCGACGCCTGGGTGCTCAACGGCCAGAAGCGGTGGATCGGCAACGCGCCGTGGTGCGATATCTCGATCATCTGGGCGCGCGATCTCGACGATAACCAGGTCAAGGGCTTCATCGTCGAGAACAAGACCACGCCCGGCTTCAGCGTCGAGAAGATCCAGAACAAGATCGCGCTCAAGGTGGTCCAAAACGGTCAGATCACGCTGAAGGACTGCCGGGTACCGGAAGCCAATCGCCTGCAGCTCGATAAGTCGTTCCGAGATACCGCGCGCGTGCTGCGCATGACGCGGTATCTCGTGGGGTGGGAGGCGACGGGATGCCAGATGGGGGCCTACGAGCACGCGGTCAAATACGCACAGGAGCGCCTGCAGTTCGGAAAGCCGATCGGCGCGTTCCAGCTCGTTCAAGACCTCCTCGCCAGGATGCTCAGCAACATCGTTGCGTGCCAGTGCATGGTGATGCGCGCGGCGCAGCTCGACGATCAAGGCAAGCTTACCGACCAGCATGCGGCTCTCTCGAAGGCGTTCACCACGGAGAAAATGCGCGAGACGGTTTCCTGGGCGCGAGAGCTCTTGGGCGGCAACGGCATCGTCGTCGACTACAACGTCGCGCGCTTCTTCGCCGACGCCGAGGCGCTCTATTCCTACGAAGGCACCTATCAGATGCAGCACCTGATCCTCGGCAAGGCAATCACCGGGTTCAGCGCCTTCGTATGAGCAGGGCGAGCCAGCGGCACGTCGCGCCTGGTCCCGGCCCCCACTGGCTCGCCCAACTTTTTTCCAAACTGGAGATGCGAACATGGCTTCGGCAACAGCGACACTCGCGCCTTCGCCCGCAGTGGTGCCCGCGGCTTCGTCAGGGGCGGCGCTGGCGCTCGTCAATGTCCTGTACGAAAAGAAGGCTGCCATCGCCTACGTGACGCTTAACCGTCCGAAGGTGCTCAACGCGCTCAATACGCCCACCTGGACGGATTTGCGCACGGCATTCGAGGACGCACGGGACGACGCCGCGGTGCGCGGGGTCATCCTCACCGGAGCAGGCGATAAAGCCTTCATCGCCGGCGCCGACATCGGCGAGCTTGCCCATGCGAGCGCGATCGACGCCGAACGGTCGAGCCGCTTCGGACAGAGCGTACTCGATCTCATCGAGAATCTCGGCAAGCCGGTGGTCGCGGCCATCAACGGCTTTGCGCTGGGCGGCGGCTGCGAGACGGCGATGGCCTGCACCATCCGTATCGCGGTGGAACACGCGAAGTTCGGCCAGCCGGAGGTCAAGCTGGGTCTGCTCCCCGGCGGCGGCGGCACGCAACGCCTGCCGCGGCTGGTCGGCAAGGGCCGCGCGCTCCAGCTCATTCTGTCCGGCGGGATGATCAGCGCGCAGGAGGCCTACCGCATCGGGCTCGTTAACGAAGTGGTCCCGGCCGCGGACCTGATCGCTCGCGCGGAAGCAATCCTCAAAGAGATCGGCGCCAACGCGCCGATCGGCATCAAATATTCGCTTGAGGCGGTCAACAAGGGAATGGATACGAGCCAGAGCGAGGGCTTTGCGCTCGAAGCCTCCTACTTCGGCCTGTGCGCCGGGACGGAGGACAAGAAGGAAGGTACGTCGGCTTTCCTCGAGAAGCGCGCACCCCAGTTCCACGGACGTTGAAGAAATCCAACGCACGCATTCAGGAGAATTCCAATGCCAAGCGACAACATTTTCTCCGGGCTGAAAGTCGTGGACTTCGCGAGCTTCATCGCCGGCCCCGGCGCCGCCGTGATCCTTTCCGACTTCGGCGCCGACGTCATCAAAGTGGAACCGCCGAACGGTGACCTCTGGAGGATTGGCCACAAGATCCCGCCGCAGCCGCAAGCGGACGATCCTTATCAGTGGCATCTCGCCAATCGCAACAAGCGCGGCTTGACGCTCGATCTCAAATCGCCCAGCGCCCAGCAGGTCCTGCAGGAGCTGGTCACCTGGGCCGACGTGTTCGTCGTCAATACGCCGCATCCCGCGCGCAAAAAACTGAAGCTCGAATACGACGACGTGGTGCTGTGGAACCCGCGCCTGATCTACGCGGACCTCACCGGCTTCGGCGAAAAGGGGCCGGATGCGGCTCTTCCGGGCTTCGACATCACGTCATACTGGGCGCGCAGCGGTTTGCTGTCGATGACGCGCGACGCCGGCGCGCCGCCGACCTGGCCGGTGGCCGGGAGCGGCGACAACGCGACCGCGGTCGGCATCTATTCGGCGATCGTCACGGCGCTCTATCGCCGCGAGCGCACCGGCAAGGGCTCGTATGTCACGACCTCGCTGCTCGCCGAGGGTATCTGGTCGGCGAGCGTTTCGATCCAGGCAGCGCTGGCCGGCGCGAAGTTCTATGGGCTGCATGATCGCAAGAATCCCGCGAACGCGGCGTTGAACGTCTATCGTTCCGCCGACGGCACCTGGTTCGTTCTCCTCGTCACACCCGACAAGTTGGCGGGCTTGGCGAAGGCGATCGGCCGCCCCGACCTCCTGACCGACGCCCGGTTCGCCGACCAGGCGAAGCTGGTGGCGAACATGCCTCAGCTCACGGCAATCCTCGACGAAACTTTCGCCGCGAAGCCGATGGCGTACTGGTACGAGGCTTTCAACGGCGTGCACATCACGTTCGGCCCCGTGCGCGGGCCGCAAGAGGTGATCGAGGATCCGCAGCTGCGGGCAAACGACATCGTCGTTCCTCTCGAAGGCGCCGGCAAACTCACTTCCACCATCAGCAGTCCGATTCAGGTGCATGGTGTCGCCAAGGTGCCGGCTCGGCGCGCGCCCGGTCTCGGCGAGCACAACGAAGAGGTCCTGCGCGAGCTTGGATTTGACGCGAAGGACATCGACGGCCTGCGCGCAAGCGGCGCCGTGCCGAAAGCAAAGGAACGCGCGGCCTAGCCAGTCTGAGAGCAACCGACCACGGGAGCAAGCAATGAGCGACATCGTCACCGAGCGTTCCGCCGCTATCCTGCGGGTCGAACTGAATCGCCCGGCGAAAAAGAACGCCATGACGTACGCCATGTACACGAGTCTGGCAGGGATCTTCGATGAAGCCGGCGAAGACGAAGAAGTCCGGGTCGTGCTCTGGCACGGCGCGGGAGACTCTTTTTGTGCCGGCAACGACGTCGGCGATTTCCTCAAGAATCCGCCCGGGCCGGGCGAATCCCCGCAGGCCCGCCTGATGGATGCGTTCGTCAGGTTCGAAAAACCGATCGTCGTGGCCGTGCAAGGTGCGGCAATCGGCGGCGGAACCACCATGCTGACGCACTGCGATTTCGTCTACGCGGGCGAGAGCGCGAAATTCCAGCTGCCGTTCATCAATCTGGCGCTCGTGCCGGAGTTCGGATCGAGCTACTCGCTGCCGGCGCGCGCGGGGCATCTCCCGGCGGCGGAATTGTTGCTGCTGGGACATCCCTTCGATGCCACGCGGGCGGCGGAGCTGGGTCTCGTGACCCGTGTCGTGCCGGACCGGGACCTGCTCGCGACCGCCACCGCAACGGCGCAGAAGCTCGCAGCAAAACCAGGCGGTGCATTGCGAGCCAGCAAGCGACTCATCAAGCAGGGTTTCGTCGACCAGGTCAAAGCGGCGATCAGAGTCGAAAACCAGGCATTCAGCGAGCGAGTACGCTCCGCAGAGGCCAAGGAAGCGCTGGAAGCCTTCCTCGAGAAGCGTCCGCCCAATTTCAACAAGACGAAGGCGCCCGTCGCGGTCGAATAGATCCGCGTGGCGCGTCGGAAAACGTCATGCGCAATGAAGAGAGATCGATACCGATGTCCACGCTTGAAAACAGGTCTCGAGCAGCAGCGCAAACCGGTGCGCTGTGGCGGATCGCGTCGACCCGCTTGCCGACCGCGTGGGGCGTATTCGAAGCGATGGGATTCGAACGCGACGTTTGGACCGCAGGCGCTCGAATCGCGGAAACCGCGCTTGCCCTCGTGCTCGGCGACCTGCGCCAGGACGTGCCGTTGGTGCGTATCCACTCGCAATGCATGACGGGTGAAGTGTTCGGCTCACTGCGTTGTGACTGCGGCGGACAGCTAAAGCTCGCGATGCAAACAATCGCGCAAGAGGGCCGTGGACTGGTCATCTATGAATACCAGGAAGGGCGCGGCATCGGCCTGATGGCCAAGTTGCAGGCTTATGAGCTGCAGGACGCGGGCATCGACACGATCGAGGCCAACCATGCCCTCGGGTTCAAGGCCGATTTCAGAGACTTCAGCCTGGCGGCGGCGATCCTGCACGATCTTCGTATCCCGCGCGTTCGCCTGCTCTCCAACAATCCTCGAAAGGTGCGCGCGCTCATCGATGGCGGCATCGGGGTCGTCGAGCGGCTTCCCTGCGAAGTCGACCCGACGGTGCATTCTCTCGCCTACCTGCGGACCAAAAAACAGAAAATGGGGCACGCGTTGAGCCTGGAAATACCCGATCCCGGCTGGGCGCCGCGTGGCGTCGAGGCACAACTGTGAAACGAAAGGACAAACCATGAGCGTACTCCAGGCCACGAGAACAAAGGCTTCGTCGGGCGCGACGCGCTCCGGCCGATTATTTCTTCTTGAGCTGAGCGGCGATCGCATTCACGCGATGAATCCCGACGGCTCCGACCGCAAAACAATTGTAACGAACTGCCACCTCCCCGACGGCATCGTTGTAGATGTGGAGGCGGGTCATATCTACTGGACCAACATGGGCGTGCCCAACCTCGACGACGGCTCGATCGAGCGCGCCGACCTCGATGGGGGGAATCGCAAAGTCATCGTCCCGCAAGGCGTCACCCACACGCCGAAGCAACTCCATCTCGATAAGGAAAACGGCAAGCTCTATTGGTGCGACCGCGAGGGCATGCGGGTGATGCGTGCGAACCTCGACGGCTCTCAGGTCGAAACGCTGGTCGAGACCGGTCGAGGCGATGCCGATCGGCGCGATCAGGACCGGTGGTGCGTCGGCATCACCATCGATCCCAAGCGCAAGAAAATCTACTGGACGCAAAAGGGTCCGACCAAGGGCGGAACGGGCCGTCTCTGTCGCTCCAATATCGACGTCCCGAAGGGCGAAAGCCCGGCGACCCGCTCCGACATCGAGGTGCTGCTCGATCGGCTGCCGGAACCCATCGACCTCGAGCTCGATCTAAAGAATCGCGTCCTCTACTGGACCGATCGCGGCGATCCTCCGCGCGGGAACACCGTCAATTGCGTGCCGATCGACAAAAAGGCGGAGCCTCAGATCCTGATCAAGCACCTGATGGAAGGAATCGGCATCGCGCTCGACGTTCCGGGTGACCGCATGTTCGTCACCGACTTTGCCGGCTCGGTCTATTCCGCCGATCTCGACGGAAAGAATGAGCGCAACTTCCTCTATGCCCTGGGCAACCTCACCGGTATCGCCTACGCCGAAGTCTAACAAACGCATTGGAGATTGACATGACCGACAAACCCATTCGCCGCATCGGCATCATCGGAACCGGCGTGATCGGCGCGAGCTGGACCGCGCTGTATCTCGCCAAGGGGCTCAAGGTCGTCGCGACCGACGTCGCGCCGAACGCAGAGGCCGCGTTGCGGAAGTTCGTGGAGACCGCCTGGCCGGCGCTCACGCGGTTAGGCCTTTCGCCCGGGGCGACCCAGTCGAACCTGTGGTTCACGCCGGCGCTCGCACAAGCGGTCGCCAACGCCGATCTCGTTCAGGAGAATGGGCCCGAGCGGATTGATTTCAAGCAAAAGCTCTACGGAGAGCTCGACCAGATGTTGGCTCCCGACGTGATCGTCGCGTCGAGCTCCTCGGGGCTGACCATGAGCGAAATCCAGAAGGGCGCCGCGTCGCATCCCGAGCGCTGCGTCATCGCCCATCCGTTCAATCCGCCCCACCTGATCCCGCTGGTCGAGATCGTCGGCGGCGCGAAGACCTCGGAAGAGACGATCCGGCGCGCGGCGGAGTTTTATACGTCGATCGGCCAAAAGACGGTGCGCCTCAACAAGGAAATGCCCGGCCACGTGGCCAATCGCCTGCAGGGGGCGCTGGCCCGTGAGGTCTATTACCTCGTTTCCGAGGGTGTGGTGAGCGCCGCCGACGTCGACACCGCGCTCTCCTGGGGCCCCGGCCTGCGCTGGGGCGTCATGGGCAACATGATGCTCAATCACCTCGGCGGCGGCGCCGGCGGCATCGAGCACTTCTTCCAGCAGTTCACCGGCCCGATGACGGCCTGGTGGAAGACCCTCGGCTCGCCGGTTCTCAGTCCGGAGGTGCAAAAGAAGCTCATCGACAGCGTTCATGCCGAGGTCGGATCGCGCACCATCGCGGCGCTGGAGGCGGAACGGGACGAGGTTCTGCTGGGCCTCATCGAGCTGCGCAAGAAGGGTCAGCAGGCGGCTGCCGCGCACACGGTCGCGGCCGAGTAAAGAACCATGGTTCGTCATGTCGCCCGAAACGGGCGTCGTAGGTGGGCCAAGGCCGCGCGGCGCCCACCAATGGTGGGCACGCGGTCTCCGCTTTGCTCCGCCCACTTAGCCCACCTTGCGTTGCCGCTTTCGCGGGCAATGACGAGCCGATAAGTCACGACCAAACAAGGAAGATGAATCATGAGTGCGATGCTGGCTGAGCCTCGGTCCGACGAAAGGCCGGTCGTGGTCGACGCGCCTCGGCCGGAGCGCAAACGAGTCGTGATCGTCGGCGGCGGCTTTGCCGGGCTGGCGGCGGCGCACGCGCTGCGGCACGCCGATGCGGAGGTCGTGCTGATCGACCGGCGCAACCACCATATCTTCCAGCCGCTGCTCTATCAGGTGGCAACCGCCGTCCTCTCTCCCGCCGAGATCGCCGCGCCGATCCGCCAGCTCGAGGTGAAGCAGCAAAACGTCACCGTGCTCCTGGCGGAGATCACCGGCCTCGACGTTGCGTCACGAACGGTCGAGGCGTCCGCCCCGGGCGTGGGCGTCCGCAAGATCGCGTTCGATTATCTGGTCGTCGCGACCGGCATGCGCCCGAGCTACTTCGGGCATGACGAGTTCGCACGCCATGCGCCGGGGCTCAAGAGCCTTACCGACGCCGAGGCGATCCGGGCCAAGATTCTGGGCGCGTTCGAACTGGCCGCAACGACCGACGACGAAGCCGAGCGCGCGCGCGCGATGACGTTCGTGCTGGTCGGCGCAGGGCCGACGGGCGTGGAACTCGCGGCGTCGCTGGCGCAGATGGTGAAGGTCACGCTGCGGGGCAACTTCCACCGCATCGATCCGGCGAAGACCACCATCATTCTGCTCGACGCGGGCACCCGGGTACTGCCGACTTTTGCCGAGTCGCTGTCCCGCCGCGTGACCCGGCGGCTCACCAAGCTCGGCGTGAAGGTCCTGACCGGAGTCAAGGTCGAGATCGTCGACGAGCAGGGGGTGATCGCCGGCGGAACCAGAATCCCGAGCGCCACGGTGCTGTGGACCGCGGGGGTCGCGGCATCGCCGATTCCGAAAATGCTCGGCACCAAGACCGACCGCGCCGGTCGGGCGCTCGTCGACCCGTTCCTCAGGGTCGTGGACGCGCCCGGGGTGTTCGTCGCCGGCGACGCCGCGTCGCTCATGCAAAACGAACATCCGGTGCCCGGCGTGGCGCAGGCGGCGATTCAAGAAGGGCGGTACGTCGGGCGGTTGATCGCGAAAGAGCTGAAGGGGCGGAAGGTCAAACGTCCGTTCCGCTATTTCGACAAGGGCAGCATGGCCGTGGTCGGGAAGAATTACGCGGTGCTGGAACGGAACTCGCTGCGCACCAGCGGCTTCCTGACGTGGCTGGCGTGGGCGTTCATTCACATCCTCACTTTGCCCCAGCTGCAGAACCGCCTGCGCGTGCAGCACCAATGGCTCTGGTCGTATTTCACCGGCCAGCGCAGCTCGCGCCTGATTCCCGAGCCGCCGCGAACGCCGGGCGCGGACGCGAGATAAGAGGAGTCCAAGTTGGCGATTCCGATCGAGTCCGCGCTCGCCGCCCTTGCGGGGTCTACGATCGGCGGCCTCACCACCTTGGCGGTGACGTGGATCACGCAGGGCAACCAGCTCCGGGCGTCGCTTACGGCACGGGATCAAACTACTCGGCACAAGCTCTACAAACAGTTCATCGAAGAGGCCTCGAAGCTCTACGGCGACGCGCTAGTGAACAGCAAGGTGGAGGTCCCGACGCTCATCGGAGCTTACGCGCTCATCAGCAGGATGCGCGTTTTGTCGTCCTCCGAAATCGTCGAAAAGGCGGACGCGGCGCTGCGAACCATCGTCGATATCTACTTTTCGCCCAACAAGACCATGGCGGAGCTGCGTGCGGAGATCAATGGAGGCAAGCTCGACCTCCTGCGCGAATTCAGCACCGCCGCGCGGCAGGAGCTGTCGGCGCGGAAATATTGAGGCGTTGCCGCCTCTGCCCTTGCATCAACGATAAATCCAGGCAGTCATGCCGGGCTCGAAGCCGGTCGCGTCCCCTTGCGGATCTAGTCGCAGGCGCAGCGTGGCGCGATCGTGATCGCCGATCGCGCGCTCGGCCTGCCAAGTCGCGAACGATCCGAGCGGCATGAGCTCGGTAACGACGGCCGGTGTCGTTTCGTGCGCGCCCTGCCGCGCCACCTCGACTTTCATTCCGACGGTGAGGCCGCGCAGCCGGTCCTCGCGCGCGTTGAACGACAGCCAGCGCTTGCCGTCCTGTTCGATCGCCAGCACCGGCTGGCCGGCGCTGATGTTCTCGCCGATCTCGGCGACGACCACGGTGACGACGCCGTCGGCGGGCGCGCGCAGAATGGTCTTGTCGAGGCGCCGCTCGAGCACGGCGAGCGCAGTTGCAGCGGCCTTGACCTGTGCGTCGGCAATGGCGCGCTCCTCCCGCGTCGGCCCGGCGACCGAGGCGTCGTAGTTCGCTTGCGCCTCGGCGACGTCGGCACGCGCGGTCGCCACGTCGTTCTCGGCCTGGTCGAGCGCCTGCTGCGAGGCGTCATTGCTCCGCGCCAGAGTGGCGGTGCGGGTGAGCTGTGCTTGCGCATACTCGAGCTTCGCCTTGGCTTTGGCGATCTCCGCCGCTTGCGCGGCGATCTCCTCCGCGCGCACACCGGCATAGACGTTATCGCGGGAGGCGGTTGCGGCGCCGAGAGCCGCGCGTGCCTGCGCCACCGAAGCGGTCAGCTCGAGCGCCGACAGCTCGGCGACCGCATCGCCGGCGCGGACGCGATCGCCCTTGCGGACCTTGATGGCAGCGAGCTGTCCACCCACCTCCGGTGCCACCCGGATCTCGGTGATGCGCACGACCCCGACGATGGGTGGCGCCGCCTCGGAGCGCCACAGCACATATCCGCCGACGCCCGCCGCGACGAGGACGAGACCGACCGCGGTAATGGTTACGGAGCGCTTAGCCATGCGCCTGCCTCCGCTTGACCAAGAACGTGGACAGTACCGCGAGCGTGAAATAGACGGCCGCCAGCATCCACAGTCCCCGCCAGTCGTGCGCCACCTCCCACAGGCTCGCGCCCAGTTGGTCGACCCGCACTATTCCGTCGATCGCGAAATTGGAAGGGAAGATGTGCCCGACGGGCTGGACCGACTCGGGGATCGCTTCGCGCGGCCAGGAAAACCCGGTCAAGAACAGCTGCGGCAGGCTGGTGCCGAGAAAGATGAGCGTGGGTGTTTCCGGATTCTTGAACCAGGCGCCTGCCGCCTGGCCCATGAAGCTTGTCGCCAAGGTGAACACCGACGCCAGCGCAAACAATTGCAGCGGCTGGCCGAGCGTGGAAAATCCGTAGAAGCGCGGCAGCACGATCAAGTAGAGCGCGAGCGCCGGCAGATAGATGGTCAGGTGCGCGACGCCGCGACCCACCACGGTTGCGAGGGCGCCGCCGGTGCGCTGCGACAATGCGACGACAGTCAAGAGCGATGCGCCGATCAGCAGGATCTGTTGCAGGATCAGTACGAAGGCTGCCGGCACGATGTAGCTGGCATAGCCGCCGACCGGATTGAAGATCGGCTGCTGCAGGATATCGGCCGGGCTCGAGGATGCGAGCGTGGCTTTGACGAGGCTGCCGTCGGTGCGCGCGCCGCCGGCGGCCAGCTCGGAAGAGAGCGTGTTGATCGCCACCGCGATGCCGCTGTTGGTCGTGCGGAAGATAAAAAGGTAGGTGGCGTCGGCGTAGATCGGGATATGGACGACGCTGCCCTTGAGCACGTCGCGCTCGGTCCCGGGCGGGATGCCGACTGCCGCCAACGCGTCGCCCCGGTCGAGCGCCGCCCGCGCCTCGGCCAAGGTTGCGGCGCGCACCGCCACGCTCACGGCTCCGCTCGCATCCAGAGTCTCGACGATCCTGCGGCTGAGCTCGCTTTGATCGCTGTCGACGACCGCGATTGGGATCTTGCGAAGAATCTGATTGAGGTAAGGCTGCGGGTAATAGATGCCGTAGACGATCGGCGCCGCCACCAGCAGGATGAAGGCGCCGCGCAGCGCGAGCACGCGCCGCCACTCCGCGACAAAGGCGCCGCCGGCACCGCGCGGCGCCTCGATCGTCGGCAATGGCGGCGCCGCCGCCGCCGGGACTGGGCTCTTCGCAACCGACCGCAGCCGCAGGAAGGCAAGCAGTGCATAGAGCACGGCGAGTGCCGTCAGCGCCGCGAATGCCGGCGCCGATTCCGAGAGCGGCAGACCGCGCGCCGCTTGCCCGAGCAACACGGCCATGTACCAGCGCAGCGGCAAGATCGCGCCCCACACGGAGGAGAACGCGTTCATTCCGAAAACCGGAAATCCCACGCCGGCGTAGCCGAAGGCCGGCGAGACCACGAGACCGGTCAGGCCAAGCCCGGTCGCGAGGTCGCGCACCAGGAGCTGCAGCAGTGCGCCGAGCGCCAGATAGGCGATCAGGAACAAAGAGCCGGCGGCGATGATCATCGGCACGTTGCCCTTGAACGCGACTCCGAGCATCCCTTCCAGGAGCAGCGGCACCATCAGCATGACCACGAAAAAGATCGCAAACAGCGGCGCGAGCTTGCCGGCCAGTGCCACGATCGGATTGCCGCCCGCGCAGGCAAGCCAGGTGCGCATGCTGCGGCGGCGGAATTCGGAGCCGACCGCGTAGCCGGCCGCAATCGTGACGATGATGTGGACCACCACCGGCAGCAGCGCGCGCAACAAAAATTGCGCATAGTTGCGTTGCGCGTTGACGAGCGTGATCGTCTCGCCCGCCAGCGATCCGATGCGGGCGGCTTTCGGCGCCGTGAGGACCGCCGCGTTTTTGCTGGCGGCGGCGAGGCTGTCGCCCATGCCCGAGGACGCGGTGCCCGCGGCGGTGAGGAATTGCTGGTTGTAGAAGGCGACGATCTGCGGGCGCCGCTCGGCCTTGAGATCGCGCTCGAAATCGGCCGGCACGTAGACGGCGCCGATGGCCTCGCCGGACCGGATCGCGCGCGCGGCCGTCGCGAGATCGCCGGCGCGTTCGACGATGCTCAAACCGGGGGACGCCGCCACCTGCTCGACGAACGCGCGTGACGTATCCGAACGGTCGGCGTCCACTACGACCACGCCGAGGCCGCGGATCACGGGATTGCTGAAGACGGCGGTCAGCAGCGCGAAGGCGAACAGCGGCACGCCGAAAATCAAGATCAAGGCGGCGCGGTCGTGCAGCAGCCATCGACATTCGCGCCGTGCAACCAGCCAGAACCCGGGTTTCGGCCTGCGTCTCATTCACGTGTCCGCCAATCGAGATAGGCGCTCATGCCCGGCCGTAACTCCGGCACTTTGTCGACCGGATAGGCGCGGATCGAGAACGTGCGCAGGTCGAAGTCGCCGGTGGCGCGCGTGGCGCGCCAGCTCGCGTATTCGCCCTTGGTCGCGATCAGCTTGACCTCGACGGTGATGCGGCGATCGTCGAGCGCGGGAATGCGCACGCCGAGGCGGTCGCCGACTTTGAGCGTCCTGACCAGGTCCTCGCGCAGATCGAAGTGGATCCACAGATCGTTGAGATCGATCAGCGTGACCAGCGGCACTCCCGGCGAAACGTACTCCCCGGGCTCGATGTTACGCTGGTAGACCTGCGCGGCGACCGGCGCATAGACCACCATTTGATCGATGATGGCCTGGACCGCCTTGATGTCGGCGAGCGCCTTGCCGACGTTCGCCACGGCGATCTCGCGCTCCTCTTTTGTGTATCCGTTGACCGCCTGCTCGTAGGCCGATCGGGCCTGATCGACGGCGCGCTGGCTTTCGTGCAGGGAATCCGTAGCCTGGTCGAGCCGGGCGATCGGGGCATTGCCATGCTCGGCCAGCTGGCTGGTCCGGTCGTAAGTTTTCTGCGCCAACACGACGCTCGCTTCCGCGCGTTCGAGCGCGGCCTTCTTCGCCGCGATCGTCTCCGCCCGCGTTCCGACGTGGATGTTGGCGAGCTGCGCGTCGGCGACGACCTTGGCCGCCAACGCCTGCTCGTTCTTGGCGATCGTCTCGGGATTGTCGATGCGCACAAGCACGGCGCCGGCGGCGACATTCTGGCCGCGCACGACCGGGACCTCCGCAACGCGCCCATCGACCCGTGCCGCGATATCGAACCGCGTGGCGTCGACCTCGCCCTGCACCAGCAGCGGCTGCGGCCGCACCAGATACCAGATCGACAAGGCGGCGACGGCGACAACCACGAGGCCGACGATGAGGGACGGGACCCGCGTGGAGGCAGCCGCCCGGTCCTTGGGCTCCGCTGGCTGCGTTGTCGGCGTCGGATCTTCCTGCGTTTGAACTTCAGGATTGCGCGTGTCCATCGCACACTCCGTCAAGCTGAGGCGGGCAGCGTAGTTGAACAGGTGCGCCTGCCCCGATCAATATGACTGCACGACCAATAAGATGTGTGGCGGATTTGCCGAAGCCGGAACCTCGTATCTACCGTATCTACCGTACCCAGCAGACGACCCGGCAGTAAGTAAATCTTTGCAAATCACCACGCGGCGATCTTCCTGCCTCAGCAGGTAACAGCTTCCCTCGGGCGCCTCGCGACCGCGGCTTTTTGCGCGGCGCCGCCGGATCGGTCGCCACTTATGAAAGATTTGCCAGGATTTGCCAGCATTCATTCACGCTTTTGGCGCCCGCTCTGTAGCTATCGAGCAGCCGCAAGACCCCTTGCGAATGCGCGGTTGAGGAATCGGCCATGAAGACCACAGCGGTGTCCTTGTCGGGCGTGGACCTGGTTTCGCGGCCCGGTTTAGTGGCGCGGCTACCTCATTTCATCACGTTGATGAAGCCGCGGGTGATGGCGCTCGCGGTCTTCACTGCCCTGGTCGGCTTGATGATTGCACCGGCTCGTCTCGATCCGCTCCTCGGGTTGATCGCCATTCTCGCCATCGCCGCCGGGGCCGGAGCCGCCGGCGTGCTCAACATGTGGTACGACGCCGACATCGATGCGGTGATGACCCGCACCGCCGGGCGTCCGATTCCGCGCGGGGCGGTTTCGCGCGTGGAAGCGCTGGCATTCGGATTAATTCTCGCCACCGGCGCCGTCGCGGTTCTTGCTCTCGCGATCAATCTCACGGCCGCCGCGCTGCTCGCCTTCACGATCTTCTTCTACGTCGTTGTTTATACGATGTGGCTCAAGCGGAGCACGCCGCAGAACATCGTGATCGGCGGCGCTGCCGGCGCGCTTCCCCCGATGATCGGCTGGGCGGCTGCAAGCGGGGAGATCGCGCTCGAGTCGTTCATTTTGTTCCTGATCGTGTTCCTGTGGACGCCGCCGCATTTCTGGGCCCTCTCGCTCAATCGCGCCGAGGAATATGCCCGTGCCGGCGTTCCCATGCTGCCGGTCGTTGCCGGCAGGATCGAGACCACGCGACAGATCCTGATCTACAGCATTCTGCTGTTTCCGGTTTCGCTGCTGCCGTGGGCGCTCGGGTTTGCCGGCGCAATCTACGGCGCGGCCGCCGCCGTCAGCGGCGCGACATTTGTTGCACTCGCCGTGCAGCTGGCCAAGAGCAAGGCGTTCTATCGACGGCCGGCGCATCGCCTGTTCGCGTTTTCCATTTTCTACCTGTTCTTACTGTTCACGGCCCTGTTGGCCGGCAACGGCGCGAATCGGTGGTCTCTCATGGTCTCCGCGCGCGCGGCTCCGGCAGTCGTCGCGCCCATTGACGCTCCTCTGTGCATCGACGGTTCCAACTCTGCCATACCGGAGGGGGTCTGATATGCGGTATCTTACGCTAGCCGTTCTGTTGATCGGCGCCGCCACGCTCGGCGGCTGCTCGGAAGGCATGCTCGATCCGCAAGGACCGATCGCCTCCGCCGAGCGGCTCATCATGCTCAACTCGCTCGGAATCATGCTGGCGATCGTGGTCCCGACGATCCTCGCCACGCTCGGCACCGCGTTTTGGTTTCGCGCCTCGAATTTGCGGGCGCGCTACATGCCCGATTTCAACTATTCCGGCCGCCTGGAGATGCTCGTCTGGTCGATCCCGATCATGACCGTGCTTCTGGTGGGCGGCGTCACCTGGATCGGATCATACGATCTCGATCCGCCCAAGCCGCTCGCCTCTGCGGTCAAGCCGGTGAGGGTTCAAGTCGTCTCGCTCGATTGGAAATGGCTGTTCATCTACCCGGATGAAGGCATCGCAAGCGTCAATCATATGACCGTCCCGGTCGGCACGCCGCTCAGCTTCGAACTGACGTCCTCGGGGGTCATGAACAGCTTCTCCATGCCGCAGCTCGGCGGTCAGATCTACACGATGGCCGGAATGACAACGCGGCTTCATCTGCAGGCGGACCATGCGGGAACCTATCGGGGCATGTCGGCAAATTACAGCGGCGCGGGATTTTCCGACATGTACTTCAACGTCGATGCGATTCCAGCCGAGAGATTTGCGCAGTGGGTGGCAGCGACGCGCACCTCGGGCCCGATGCTCGACGCGCAGACCTACGCCGATCTGGCCAAACCGAGCCGGGCGGTCGCGCCTTTCACCTACCGTTCCGTGGCTCCCGACCTGTTCAGCAGCATCTTAAACACTGCAATGCAGGCGGACGATCCACTGTGCCTCACCGATCTTGCGTCACAGAGGGCAGAAAAATGAATCTCCTCGGCAAACTGAGCTGGAGCGCAATCCCGTTCGACCAGCCGATCGTCTTGGGCGCGACGGCCCCGATAATTCTCGGCATCGTGGCGGTCCTGGGCTGGGTCATGCTGAAGGGGTACGTGCCGTATTTGTGGCGCGAGTGGATCACGTCCGTCGACCATAAACGCATCGGCGTCATGTATCTCATGCTGGCGCTGATCATGCTGCTGCGCGGCTTTGCCGACGCGATCATGATGCGCGGGCAGCAGGCAGTCGCGGCCGGCGGCGCGCAGGGATATTTGCCGCCGGAGCATTTCGACCAGATTTTCTCGGCACACGGCACTATCATGATTTTCTTCGTGGCTATGCCGCTCGTGATCGGATTGATGAATTTTGCGGTTCCCCTGCAACTCGGCATCCGCGACGTGGCCTTCCCGACGTTGAACTCGGTCAGCTTATGGCTCACCGCGTCGGGCATCCTTTTGATCAACATTTCGCTGCTGGTGGGCGAGTTCGCCAAAACCGGATGGGTCGCCTATCCGCCATTGAGCGAGCTGCAGTTTTCGCCCGGTGTCGGCGTCGATTATTACCTGTGGTCGTTGCAGATATCCGGCATCGGTACGCTGCTGACCGGAATAAATTTCGTCACCACGCTTCTCAAAACGCGGGCCCCGGGCATGGGCTACATGCGCATGCCGGTGTTCTGCTGGACGGCGCTTGCCTCCAACCTGCTCATTGTCGCGGCCTTTCCGGTCCTGACTGCCACGTTGGCGCTGCTGCTGCTCGATCGGTACCTCGGCTTCCACTTCTTTTCGGTCGACGCCGGCGGCAATCCGATGATGTACGTGAATCTGTTCTGGGTGTGGGGCCACCCGGAAGTCTACATCCTCGTCCTGCCGGCGTTCGGCATCTACTCAGAGGTGACTGCGACTTTCTCCGGTAAGCCGCTGTTCGGTTACCGCTCGATGGTTGCCGCCACCATGGTGATCTGCGTTCTCGCCTACACCGTTTGGCTGCACCACTTCTTCACCATGGGGGCGAGCGCAAACGTCAATGCTTTTTTCGGGGTCGCGAGCATGATCATCGCGGTGCCGACGGGAGTCAAAATCTTCAACTGGCTGTTCACCATGTACGGTGGGCGGGTCCGGTTCACCGTGCCGATCCTGTGGACCATCGGGTTCATGGTGACGTTCGTCGTCGGCGGCCTGACCGGCGTGCTTTTGGCGGTGCCCCCCGTGGATTGGCAGGTGCACAACAGCCTGTTCCTGGTCGCCCATTTCCATCACGTCATCATCCCGGGCGTCGTGTTCGGTTGCTTCGCCGGCTACATGTACTGGTTCCCCAAGGCGTTCGGCTTCAAGCTCGACGAAACCTGGGGCCGGCGCGCGTTCTGGTGCTGGTTCATCGGCTTCCACGTCGCTTTCATGCCGCTCTATGTGCTGGGCCTGATGGGCATGACCCGGCGTCTGCAGCACTATGACGTTCTCGCTTGGCGGCCGTGGCTTGTGGTCGCCGCGGCCGGTGCAGCCATTATTTTCGTGGGCGTGGTCTGCCAAGTCATGCAGTTCGTCGTGTCGATCCGCGATCGTGAAGAGCTGCGTGACGTGACGGGAGATCCCTGGAACGGACGCACGCTCGAATGGTCGACGGCCTCGCCGCCGCCGGCCTGGAATTATGCGTTCCCGCCGCACGTCGCCGCGCGCGACGCCTTCTGGGTCGGCAAGAAGCTCGCGCCCATGAAGCAAGGCCAGTCGACGCAATCGCGCAAGTACGAGCCGATCGAAGTGCCGAAAAACACGCCGATCGGTTTCGTCAACGCCTTCTTTGCCGTGGTCACCGGCTTTGCCCTGATCTGGCACATCTGGTGGATGGCCGCGCTCGGACTCTTCGGTGCGTTTGTGATTCTGCTGATCTTCGCTTTCCGCAACGAAGAGGAGGTCGAGATACCGGCCGAGGCGATTGCTCGTTTCGATCATGCGCATCCGTTGGAGGTCGTGCTATGAATGTCGCTGTCGCCGTCCATGACCTCGAGCAGGAGGCATTTGCTCCCGCCAGCGAAGCCGGCCCGGCTCCCAAGCGGATCGTGGTTGCCTACGGCTTCTGGATTTTCCTGCTCAGTGACATCGTCATGTTCGCGGCGTTGTTTGCCACCTACGCCGTCCTCGTGCGTGCCACCGCCGGCGGGCCGACCGGCGCCCAGCTGTTCAACCAGGTCAGCGTCGCGGTTGAAACAGCTTGTCTGCTTGCTTCGAGCTACACATGCGGACTGATGTCGCTGGCGGTCGGCTCGCGCCGGCGCGCCGCCACCTACCTGGGCGCTCTCGTGACATTCGTGTTCGGCGCCGCGTTCCTCGGGCTGGAGATTCGCGAGTTCGCGAACATGGTCGCTCAGGGCGCAACCCCGCAACGCAGCGCCTTCCTTTCCGCGTTCTTTGCGCTGGTCGGCTGCCACGGGGCCCACGTCAGCGCCGGCCTGATCTGGCTCGCGGTGATGATGGTGCAGGTGGCAGTCAAAGGCTTCCGCGCCACGGTGCAACGCCGGCTGGCCTGCTTCTCGCTGTTCTGGCACGCGCTCGACATCATCTGGGTCGGGCTGTTCACGGTCGTTTATCTGATGGGAGTCGTTCCATGACGGACGTTCGTTACGATAGCGCACCGGGAGATGCGGCGGCTCCGAGCGAGCCATCCGGCGTCCTCGTCTACACGACCGGATTGTTCCTGGCCGTCCTCCTGACGGCGACGTCCTTCTGGGTCGCCAATACCTCGCTGCTGTGGGGACCGGGCGTGGCTATCGGACTTGGGGTCCTCGCCATCGCTCAGATGGGCGTTCATATCGTTTTCTTCCTGCACATCACTACGGGGCCGGACAACACCAACAATGTGCTGGCGCTCGCGTTCGGTATTCTCATCGTCTTGCTGGTGATCGCCGGGTCGTTCTGGATTATGAACGATCTCAACAACAACATGATGCAGGGGCCCGAACTGTCGAATATGCATATGCGGCACTGACCGGAGAATCGGTCCGCGCCGAGCAAGAGAAGCGGTCAAGAAAAATGAACTGTCCGTCCTCCCGAGCTGTCACGTCGCCCAACGGGCCGCCGCCGCATCTGCCAAAAACGCGGCGGAAATGCCCGGATTAGGTCCGGCATGATGACGTGGTGCGTCGAGAGATCATGGACGATAAATCCAGCAAGCAGGCTATCGAATACGGCATCGTACCCCTCGACGTGATGGCATCGATGTCGGGGCTCGATTTTGTCCGCGCGATCTTCGCGAGACGTTTGCCGGACCCGCCGATCATGCAGACGGTCGAGCCGTTCGACTGCACAGTCGAATCCGGCGCCGTCGTGATTCACAGCGTGCCGGGTCTGCGCCATTACAATCCGATCGGCTCGGTGCATGGCGGCTACTTGGCGAGGGTGCCCTCGACCACGTCGATGCGGTCTATGACGCCTTCGCGCGCCGCGATCCCGGCGCCGGCGGGCCCGTACATGCCGGCCGAATGCGCTTCGTCGATATAGGTCATGGCGCGGTAACGCGCGGCGAGATCGCCGATACGGCAGACCGGCGTCGTATCGCCGCGATAGAATAAAGGCCCTCGAACACGATCAACTTGGGCCGATCCTTGGGCTCACCCGACAGCAGCTCCTTAAGGTGGCCGACGTCGTTGTGCCGGCGATTTTTTTGTCGGTGCCGGCACGTCGCACCCTCCGATCATCGAATTGTGGTTCCAGGCGTCCGACAGGATGACGCAGTTCGGGAGCAACTTGGCGATGGTGGCGATGCCGGTCTCGTTCGACACGTAGCCCGAGGTGAAGACGAGCGCCACTTCCTTGCGGTGCAGCCCGGCGATCTCACGCTCCAGTTCGACCAGTGGATGGTTGGTGCCGGAAATGTTGCGCGTGGCGCCGGCGCCGGTGCCCATGCTAGTAGCGGTTTCGACCATGGCGCCGATCACCTTGGGGTGGGCCCATTCCGAGATAATCGTTCGAGCACCAGATCACGACCGGGCGTGGCCCGTCCGGGGAGTGCCAAATGGCGCGCGGGAATCGTCCGGCGATGCGCTCAAGATCGGCAAAGAGGCGGTAGCGGCGTTCCTTGCGCAGGCGTTCGAGCGCCGCCGAAAAGAAACGATCGTAATTCATAGTGCGGACGCTCCGGAATGGAGTCAGCGATCCAAGACTTGGGGCAGCTCAAGAACTGCCGAGACCAGCCGCTTGAGTTCGCTGCCGATCTGAGGCGAAGTGCCGTCCTTCACGATCGCCGTGCAAGTCATCCCGGCGCTGATGAGGACGCCCTGGGGCACATCCGTCAGACGAATGCGCACGGGTATGCGCTGTGCGAGCCGCACCCAGGTGAAGTTCGGATTGACCGTGGCGAGCAGCTCGGGCCCGTCTTTGTTGTCCGGGTCGGTGATGCCCCTCGCGATGCCTTCGACCCGGCCCTGTAGGGTCCCGGCGCCGTTCATCAGGTGAATCTCCACGCGAGAGTTTGCCACGATGCGGGGGATCTTGGTCTCCTCGAAATAAGCGTCGACGTGATAGGAGTCGCTGTCGATCAGGGCCATGACGCCTTTTCCCTGGGATGCATAAACGCCCGGGGCGAGGTTGTTCAGGTTCGTAACGAAGCCGTTGACTGGCGCGCGCACTTCAGTGCGCTCGAGGTTGAGCGCCGCAACGTCGCGGGCCGCGGTCGCCTGTTTATGATTGGCCGCGGCCGACTCGAACTGCTGCCGAGCGTTGTCGAGGCTCTCGGCCGTAATGCTAAAGCCCAGGGTCAGTTTGGCGCGTCGTTCGAGCTGCTGCTTCAGCATTTCCCGCTGCGCGTATTGCGCCGCAAGCGAGGCCTCGGCATTGGCCAGCGCCAAGCGATAGCGGTCCTGCTCGATCTTGAATAGGACATCGCCTTTTCTCACGAATTGATCATTGCGCACGTTTACATCGGTGACGTAGCCGGATACGTCGGGCGCCACGGTGACGACGTCGGCGCGGATGCGGGCATCTCGTGTCCAGGGCGAGTAGAGATAATAGGTCGCCATTTCGTAGCCGAGAAATACGGCAGCAGCGACGACGACGAGGGTGAGGAACACGCGAACCGCCGAATACATTGTGTCTACCTTTCTCACATGGGTGCCGAGGCTAGTCCACCCGCGCAAAACCAGCAGACGAACAGGGACACCCGGGCCAACGCGGGATGCCAAAAGAGACGATAAACGCCCACTCGCGTGAGGAGGATGTCGAGGATGATGAAGATCACTAGCGACCCGAACAGCCACACGGCTATTCCGGGTACGAAGGCGCCGAGAAGGTCGACTTCAGCGAACATCCGCGACCTCCCGCAACAGCAGGGGCGCTTTGAGCAGGCTCGAGCGGAGGACTTCGCAGCCCGCGACCGTGGCGGCGAGCGCCTCGATTTCGCGTTCGTCCTCGGCGCCGCGGGCAATGGCCAGCGCCTGACGGCGCAGTTCGCGCGCATTCCAGACAGTCTGGACGGTGCGCCGACGGGAAGGGCGAAAAAAGCTCACAGAAGCATCCGCGAGCAGACGTGAGATTCCCGAGGTCATCGCCGGAGGAAGCCGCCCCGTCGCGACAGCGGTCCTCAGTCCCGCGACGGCGCGGGAGACCGACAGACCAGCGATGGCACCGGCGATGCAGGAGCGCGCTGCTGCCGGTTCGTTCTTGAGACGGGCGATCGTCCCGGCAAGCCGCTCGTAGAGAGCGCGCTCATGATCCCCGACAGTGGGCGCCACCGCAGAGCACAGCCGGCCGAGCCGGACCAGCAACTGGCGGCGAAACCGCTTGCCTATTTGTCGCGGCGTTTGCGGAAAGAAGACGGCAAACAGCACGAGCGCGAATCCCATTCCCGTGAGAATGGCAATTGTCGTGTTGAGGAACGCGGAGAGATCGTAATTCATGACGTTGTCGATATTGGACCCGACCGTGAAATAGGTGACGGGAAAGAGCCCGAGCGGCTGGCGCGCGAGGATAAAGCCGCATGCGAGCAGCAGCGGGGCGAGCGCCACCGACATGGATACGAAATCGGTCGCCATCGGCAGCAGCCCAAATACCGTTCCAAATACCGGAATGAACGCAATGAACAGGGTTGCGATCACCGCGAGACTGATTTTGACGGGCTCTTCCCTGATGCTGAACAAGCAGCACATGTTGGCGGCGACGGTCACCGCGATCGGGCCGCTTGGCCACCCGGTGGCGATCCAGAACGCCGAAACGACCGCGACGGCAAGGGCGGCACGGATGCCCATCAGGGCTGCGGCAAGCGGATCGGACCAGAAACCGCGACCGGCATCATCGGCGCCGGTCGTACCGTGGTCGAAGGCCGCGCCAGTCGCGCGAAGGCGAATCATCGCTTCGGCGAGAGCGCGGGCGTCGATTGCATCAACGATGTGGGACACGAGTTCGCCGTTTCCGCGCGGTGTGTCCGGTGCCGATCGTATCAGATCCGCGATTTGCGGAATGTCAGCAGCGAGCCGCGCGTCCGTTCGCCGGTCCATGCTTTCGGCTACGGCGCTCACGTGCAGGGCCGCACCTGCCAGCCGGCGCAGCGCGCCGTTACGGACGCGAGCCTCGCTGCTTTCAAAATAAGCGGATGCCCGCGTCGTCTCAACCGCGGCGAAATCGGTGAGGAATTGCCGGCGTTCACCGGCGAGATTCTGCCAATCAAGGCGCGTGACAGCCGCAGTAAGACGTTCGGCGCGGCGACGCAGCGCCTGAACCAGGCTGACGAGCTTCGGCATCAGGTCGCGCGGAAACATCAGGCGGCTCACCAGCGAGGCGCAGACAATGCCGAGGATGATTTCGGTGAACCGAGCCAACAGCAGCGGGAAGGCATTGTTCGGGGCGAGCGCGGCCGGAATGCCGACTACGGCGATCGAGTAACCGGCGAGGAGAAATCCGTAAGAAGCGAAGTTGCGCAGCCCGGCAGCCGCGAAAGTGCACAGCCCGATCCACAGCGCCAAGACGGCGAGGAAAAGTTCGCCCGATTGCGACAGCCCGAACACCAGCGCGATCGACGCCAGCAGCCCCGCGATCGTGCCGAGGATGCGATAGAACCCCTTGGCGAGCACCTGGCCGCTGTCGGGCTGAGCAACAACGAACACGGTGAGCAGCGCCCACCTGGGTTGGTCGAGCTCGAGCCAGAAGGCAATGAAGAGGGCAAGAAGGCCGGCCACAAAGGCTTTGAATGCGAATAGGGCGGCAACGACAGCGGGAGCGTCCGCCCAACCAACCGGTGCCGCGGGTGCGTAACGCGACGGCATGCCCGGGAGAGGGGTTGAAACATTCGCTGCCGTCATGGCTCGTTTCGTCCGCTTCCGGCGAACCCCGCATCAGCGATTTTCCACTCGTCGATGATCGGCGACCTCGTCCTCGTCCGAGAGGAAAAAGGCGGCCGGGCCCCCGGGGGGAAGGGACCGGCCGCCGGCGAGCCCGGCGTAGGGACGGGGAGTGGGGAGCGCGCCGGGGTGCCAAACACTTGCGCAAGCCGCGTGCCTGCATGCGGCCATTGGTAGGCGAGAGGATGCGCCGGCGCGAGTGAAGCGGTCCAAATCTCAGTAAATCGTGGCGAATGGCCCGCAGAGCGGCCTGCCGGCGTCGCGGGGCACTACCGTTCCTGGAGTTTTGTAGGCTTTTGCAACGATTGACCGATTCCGGAAGACGCACGGCCTATATCGAGTCCGACACGCGGAGGCTCCGCTTGATGCCGACGCTGTCAGTAAACAGTCGTCAACTCGACCTGATAAGGAGAATACGATGATGAAGCTTCGGAAACTTACGATGGCGACGATCCTTGTCGGTGCGCTTGCGGGCATAGCCGCCACCGAGGCGTCCGCTGCACCGGTGAACGGCCGCGCTATCGCATCGGCCTCGCCGAATCTCACGACGGAAGTACAGTACTGGCGTTATCCGGGCTATTCGTCCTGGGGTTACCCCGGCTATTCGTCCTGGGGTTACCCCCGCTATTCGTACTGGGGTTATGGTGGTTACCGGCCATATCGAACCTGGTACCCGACCTACGGCTACTACGGCTGGTAAGACTGCCATCGCGACAGCGGCGGCTTTGAGCAAAGCCGCCGCACCGCGGTGCCTCTTCGTTTATTGCTATTGTTGGATTTGGTGATGGCGCGAGCGGCAACCCGCTGCGCTTCGAAGGGGAATGAGCCCCGCTGGCCTTTGCGACGATTTGGCAGGTTTTACCGGCATTTATTCGGCCCCGCCTGCCACTTGAGATAACAAACTAAGGAGCATTCTTTGTTTGCGGCAGGCTCGTGGCCATTAGAACGAATCTGGAAATGAACAATACCATCAGGAAACGAATGCAGCAGAACAGCCGGTGGCTGCGCGCTGTAGAACTGGCCGCCCTCGTCGGCGCTTTGTTGCTATGCAGCCTTCCGGCGAAAGCCGCCGCGTCTTCATGTGCGCGCGAACTCGGCGCGACCGACATCACCCTGATCAAGTCCGTCCTGCACTTGCGCGGACTTCAGCATGCGCCGGAAGACCGGCAATGCGAGGCCTATCGTCAGCATGTCGTCACGGTGAGCAAAGTCCGCGAGGTGTTCGAGCGCTGCCTGTCGGGCCTTGGGCGGGATGCCGATCTGCGGCAACTCGACGGCGCCCTCGACAATGCCAACGGCGTGATCGCTCGGGTGTGCGACCGATGATGCAATTCGCTCGGTCCGCGCCGCCCGATCCGACGGGCGTGCCGTGACAGGCGGATTTCAATCCGCGCTGGCGGCGCTCGCCGGCTCCGCGATCGGGGGCCTCACCACGTTGGCGGTGACGTGGATGGCCCAGAGGACCCAAGTGCGGGCAGCGCTCACGGCGCGAGACCGCGCCACTCACCACAAGCTCTACAAGCAATTCATCGAGGAGGCCTCGAAGCTCTACGGCGACGCGCTGGTGAACAATGCAGTGGAAATCCCTATGCTGATCGGTGCCTACGCGCTCATCAGCAGGATGCGTGTCATCTCGTCAACGGCGATCGTCGACAAAGCCGAAACCGCCCTGCGGACGATCGTCGACATCTACTTTTCGCCCAATCGGACCGTTGCGGATCTACATGAGGAGATCCACAGGGACAAGCTTGATCTCCTGCGCGACTTCAGCAGCGCCGCACGAGAGGAATTGTCGGCGCTGAAGTGGTGAGATTCGCTCGGGTACACTGTCGACGCATCACGTAATTTGCTGCCATTAGCGTTTTTTGCGACCATTTGCATCGTCTTTCATCCCTTAACTCGGACAGGTGAGCGGCGCCGTATAGGTTTGAGATCGCGTAGCGCGGCCGTTTCGTACGTCGCGCGCCGCCTGATCGCTACGGCTTGGGCTACTCCAATTCGGCCCGCCACGACCCTACGGATACCAACGGTTTTTGACGAGCGGGCCTTGCCTTCTCGTCGCCCAGGCGCTCACCGCCTGTAGCATCATGGGTGACGACGCTGGTCCGATCGGTTCGGGCCAACGTCGCGCTGATACGCGAAGAGCATCAAGAGTCTCTCAACGCGGTGAAACGAGCTAAGCAGCAAGATTCCCGTGCTTGAGAATGAACGTCGCTTATCGGAGCGCAGCCCATGAAGCTAAATCAGCTGGAGCGGACCGTCGTCAAAACGTGCGCGGCAGTATTCTTGTTGGCGACCGCGGATGGGATGGGGATGACCTGGATCTGCTCCGCGGGCGGGCCCGGCGGGTGCTCCGACCGGACCTCCACGCATGAGCGGGCGATTTCAGCAACGCGGGTAGTCTTAGCATCGCCTCGGTCCACCGGCGATGTCCCTGGTTTGCTGGGATCGTGTCACTGGGGCGAGCAAACGAACAATGAAGAGCCCAACACCTTATCGGCATCGGTGCCGCCAGCTTCAGCCCCGCAGCAAGGAATCCCGTGCCCGATCGAGCGAGAGGCTAGCTCGGAAAAATGACGTCGCGGCTCGGCGGGTCGTGACGTCCCGGCAACTCAGCCATTGTTGATACGTAGAATTGGCTGGCGATGCGACTATGTCGAGGCGAATGAGACCAGAATGATGCAAAGCGAGACAATGGCTTCGCTTGTACGAGTCGGTCCACGTAAATCGCATGCGCCCGTTTCGTTTTGCAATATTTAGCAGCGCTTTATTGGCGACCAGCGGCAGATGCGAAGTAGTGTAGATGAGCATTTCGGCGGCCGATGCATATTCGCCCCGCACGCTGACAACCGCGCCACGTCGAAAGTTTCATACTTCCACGCCAAAGAGGGCTATGATGACGACCTTCACGACAAGGGACGGAACGGAGATCTACTACAAAGATTGGGGCAAAGGTCAACCGATTGTCTTCCACCACGGCTGGCCGTTGACCGCTGATGACTGGGACGCCCAGATGGTGTTCTTCCTCGATCACGGTTATCGGGTCATCGCCCACGATCGTCGCGGTCATGGCCGTTCGAGCCAGACCTGGACCGGCAATGAGATGGACACCTACGCCGAAGACGTTGCGCAGCTCGCCGCGCATCTCGATCTCAAGAACGCAATTCATGTCGGGCACTCGACCGGCGGCGGCGAGGTGACGCGGTACGTGGCTGGGCACGGCAACGGGCGCGTCGCGAAGGCTGTTCTGATCGGTGCGGTGCCCCCGATCATGGTGAAGAGCGACAAGAACCCGGGTGGTCTCCCGATCGAGGTGTTCGACAATTTCCGCGCCCGCGTCGCTGCCGACCGAGCTCAATTCTATCGAGAGGTACCAATCCCGTTCTATGGTTACAACCGTCAGGGGGCGGCGATGTCGCAAGGGGTCGTCGACAACTGGTGGCGTCAGGGCATGATGGGCGGAACAAAGGCTCACTACGACTGCATTAAGGCTTTTTCCGAAACCGATTTCACCGATGACCTGAAGCGGATCGACCAACCGACGCTGGTCATGCATGGGGGTGACGATCAGATCGTTCCGTTTGCCGACTCCGGATCGCTGTCGGTCAAGCTGCTCAAACGCGGGACGCTCAAGGTCTATGAGGGTTATCCGCACGGGATGGCGACCATTCATGCTGACCGGATCAACGCCGACCTCCTGCACTTCGTAAAGGCTTGAGTTCTCCTACAAGGGCCGGTTTTCAACGCGTCGTGCCCAAGATCTGCCCCGATCAATGTGACCAAAGAGGTACGCATGGGCCACATGTTCACCCGCGCGGCGCAGCAATGACCCCTCCAGGCACGTGCCAGGCGCGGATGGGCCGTGGGGTCCAACATCCGGTTCCGGATCGGGGCATACTTTCATGAAATTCCCTGTATTTTCCCGGCTAACAGCGAATTGAGCGCGGAGACTGATTGGAAGTAGACTGGGTGCACCACCATGTACAACTTTCGAGTATTGAGCGACGACGCTCGCGAGAAGAGACGAGCATTTCAAAGGCTTGGCCGCAAATGTTCAGCTACTTCGGCTGGCTCAGAGACGAATTCTAGGGTGGGGGCCAAGAACGGTTTTGCACGTGGTTCACTCCTAAATTATCTGGCCGAGTCATTGAGCCGCGTAAGTCGCGGAATCCACGACGACGGGATGAAGGCTTGGTACGTAGGCGCGATAGCTTTCGCCGGGCAGCTGCGAAGGTGGTCGATGGCATACCTGCGTGTTTGGGGCCGGTCGCACTCACATGGTTGCGATCAGAACTGCCGTGTTCGAATCCTTTTTTCGACAGCATCGACCCGTTCTAGACATTCCTGCTCGAGCTCAGTCGCGCGGTGTCTCTGCAGGTTATGAACGCCGCTGCGGAATCCCCTCGCGTTAGCGACGTTTGGCCAAGGTGCGTCCTTTAGGACCACCACTAACGTCTGGAACTTCTATGCCGAGGGCGGTGGCTAGATCGATTTGATGGTCCTGCTCCTGGATGAGGATCTGGCGAATCTGTTCCGCCATCGCGTATTCTCCGAGCGCTTCACATTGCCGGATGCGATCGCGGCAATTGCGAATGGTTTCGTTTTCATTGTCCAGATCGTACTGGAGCATGTCTTTCGGATTTTTCGATGTGCGCACCGGCTTGGGAGTTACCACTGGCATTTTGCCGAGATAATCGATCTGCCGCGAGAGGATCAGGGCATGATCGAGTTCCTGCTTAGCGTGAATTTCGAGCTGGGCGGCAATGTCCATGTATTCGGCGCCGGTCAGTACCTGGGAATAGACTACGTAGGCGATGATGGCTTGATACTCGCGGGAAAGGTCTTCGTTCAACAGCTCCGCAAGGCGGTCGCGAGAAATCTCGTTTCCGTCTGCGGCAGATTTGGGCTCAGCCATTTGACTTCTCCTTTTGATTGAACGACAGACCAAGGTCTATCTCGCACGATGTGCTCATTGCCTTGTTCACCGGCCGGCAAAGGATTGAGCACTACAAAATGCGGCTGCCCCATGCGGAATTGGGTTGGGAAAGAGTAATGGCGTGACATAAGTCATCTTCTCTTCGGCTCGCTCCGCTCCCCCGACCCGGGACATGCTGACTCTCAGCGAGCATGACACCTCCGTTTTCGGATGGCCAGAGGGACCGGCAACGACGACCCTTGGGCATTGAGGGGCAGAAACGTGCCACTTCTGGCGCTTTTCGGCAGCGGGACGCGTAGGTCCGCAATCGCGGGTAAGGGGGCGTACCGATGTGGGCGGAAGGTTTCAATTCGCGCTTGTCAGACCTGCCGGTATGTTCAGCTGATGTCCGCTCTTAAGGGTGATCCGGAAGCGACGCGCGCTCCGTTTCGTGCTTCCAGGCGTGCGAAACGCGCAGGCACGCCATATACCCAGACACCAGCATTCGCTCGCGAAGCAGGCGAAGGCTGCCGCGCCGCAGCCGCAGCGCGAAGGCGGGCATCAAACAATCACCTCGCTCCCGTCGCGGCCTCTTCGCCGAGATAGGCGCGCCGCACTTCGGGATCGGCGCGGATCGCCTCAGGAGCGCCGGAGGCAAGGACGCGCCCGCCGATCAGCACCGTGATGCGATCCGCGAGCGCGAACACCGCTTCCATGTCGTGCTCGACCAGCATGATGGTGTACTCGCGTTTCAAGGTGCGCAGCATCGCGACCGCGCGCTGCGATTCCTCCGGGCCCAGTCCGGCCATCGGCTCGTCGAGGAGGAGCATGCGCGGGCTCGTCGCGAGCGCCATCGCCAGCTCGAGCTGCCGGTGCTCGCCGTGGCTGAGCTTATAGGCCGGCGTGTCCGCCCGCGCTTCGAGCCCGACGCGCTCGAGCGCCGCCCGCGCCGGCTCGCGCAAGCCCGCTTCGCGCCGAACGTCGCGCCAGAAGCCGAACGAATGGCCGGCGTGCGCCTGCACCGCCAGCGCCACGTTATCGAGGGCGGTGAAATCGAGAAACAACGACGTGATCTGAAACGAGCGTGCCAGCCCGAGCAGGCTGCGCCGATGGGTCGGCAGGGCGGTGATGTCGCGGCCGGCGAATCGGATCGCGCCCGAATCCGGACGAATCTCGCCGGACAACTGACCGATCAGGGTCGTTTTGCCCGCGCCGTTCGGCCCGATCACCGCGTGCAACTCGCCTTGCTCGACCGCGAACTGGATATCGTCCGAGGCGACGATGCCGGAAAAGCGCTTGGAGAGTCCCTCGACTTCGAGCAGCGCACCGCTCACCGATGATCCCCTCGCGCGGACGTTTGCGCCTATTTCGGCGCACCCGATTGCGTGCGCCTGGGGTTTAGATGGCATCGTTCTTGCGGCCGTCCCGCGATCATCCCCTTTGGGGGGCGCGGCACGGTACACCAATCGGGCTGACAGCGATTATGATCTTATCGTGGTGAGCGAGCGCCTGCTGGACTACGACGAGTTGTACCGCCCCGTGGCAGGCCTCGGTCTTTGCTCCCTTAGCCGCGAGACAGGGAACCGCCGGACGGCGCCGCTCGAGGGCAGAGCCGTCCGGCGCAGGCCACGTGATCTGAGGCGCTCTCTTCAGCCGACCTTGATTTTGCGCGGCTTCGCCCTCTCGGCTTTCGGCAGGACCAGCGTGATGACGCCATCCTGCAGGTCGGCGCTGATGCGTTCCTGATCGATCTTATTCGAGAGATGAAAGCTGCGCGTATAGTTGCCGACATTGTACTCGGTGTATATCGGGCTCAGTCCCTGATATTTTGAGAAGTCGACCTGTCCGTCGATGGTGAGCACGTCGTTCTCCACGCGCACCTCGACGCCATCCTTGTCGACGCCCGGCATTTCCAGAACCACTTTGAGCGCGTCCTGGGTCTCGAAGATGTCGGTCACCGGCTGGAACCGACGCGCGGGGGTCGTACCCTCGGGCTTCTTGTCGACCTCGCGTTTCTGCTGGACCTGCAGCTCTTGTTCCGTTGTCATGGTCGTGTCTCCTGCGCGCTACTTGATCTTAATCGTGCGCGGTTTCTGGCTCTCCGCGCGTGGAATGAACAGCGCCAGTACGCCGTCGCGATATTCGGCCTGGATGCCGTCCGGCTCAATCTGGATCGGGACCGAGATGGTTCGATCGAAGACGCCGGACACGCGCTCGCGCCGGTGCATGCTCGCGCTTTCGCCGTAGTCGATGGACTTGCGGCCCGAGATGCGGATGGTGTTTTCCTTCGCCTCTATTTGAAGGTCGGCTTTGTCGACGCCGGGGAGTTCGATCACCGCAACGAAGTCGTCTCCCTTCTGGAAAATGTTGATCGGCGGGTAGCTGCCCATGGCGGTCGTTCGGTTGTCCATCCAGTCGCTCGCCAGGTGCGCGTCGAGCGCCCGTTGCAGTGAAAACAGGGCTTCGAATGGATCGCTGTAGCTCGGCATCATGAATACCTCCTCGCGCGAGCCGCCGTGCGTGGCCTCGCGCATTGTTCAACTTGAGAGAGCCGCGGCGCGGCTCGGCTTTGAATTAAGGCGTCAGGCCGTGGTCCGGTCCGGCGTCGCTGCGCCTTCGGCGCAACAAGCCGCGCGTCGCCCGGCGCAATCCCGCGGGTTCCGTGCCAGAGGTCCGGGCCAGCCGATCGAGGTCCCGCAGAGCCTCCAGGATCTCATCGACGCTGACCGGCGCTCGGCCGCCGGGCGCGCAACGCAGCGCCGGGGCGGCTTCGACCGCGCAGGCGTCGGATGCCCACGAGGCGAGGATCGCACGCTTTTCGTTGACCGTGAGGTCCGGGTCGGCAACGACGTTCCGCGGGTGTTCAAACGCCTGCGCCGGATGGAGCAGGTCGTCGAAACCGAACGACGCGGAAGCGATGGGAAGGTCGTCGAAGTTTTTCATAGCCACATCCTCGGTTGAGCAACATGGTTACGACAGGCGTGCCGGACACCCGTCCGGCATCCGCACCGAGCCCCGCAGGCGCTCGGCGGCCAACGATTTGGTTTTGACGGCCGCATTTTCAAGGGGGAACAAATATCGAACGGGGAGCATCCACCAAGCAAGTCCCTCGACCTTGAGCAGCGCACCGCTCACCGATGATCCCCTCGCGCGGACGTTTGTCCATTTCCGGGCGTTGGCGCAATGTCGATGGACGGCACCGTCGGCGCAAGTGCCTTGCGGCAGGGCGAACCGCCGCCGACACGTTGCCGGCGCGTGCCATTTCGGGGATGATCCCCGCACTCGTGGTGGGTAGCATCGCCGCGGGTCCGGCCCTGCCGTCGATCGTGCGGCGGCGTGGTGACGGCATCTCACGTCACATCGACAAAACAAACGGAGAGTCCCGAAATGCAAGGGCGGACCGCTTCCGCGCCGGCGCTTGCGGCGGTGGACGAGCGCCGGATTCTCGATCTCGAGCAGCGGTCGATCCGTATTCCCAGCTCGACGTTCCAAGAAGGCGAGATCGCGGATTTCTACGCCAACGTCATGGCCGACATGGGCCTCGACGTGGAGATGATGCAGGTCGCCCATCCGCATGATCCGGCAAGGAAGAGTCGCCAGCCGATCGGTCGGTTGCGCGGCAGCGGCGGCGGCCCGACGCTGCTGCTCAACGGGCACATGGATCCGGGCGCCGAGATGAGCGGCTGGACCGTCGATCCGCTCGGCGCGCATTTCGAGGACGGATGGATCTGGGGGATCGGTGCGCATGACGACAAGGGCGGCTGCGTCGCCGCCATCAGTGCGGTCGACGCGATCGTCCGCTCGGGCACGCGTCTGCGCGGCGACGTGCTCGTGACGCCCGTGATCGCCCACAAGCTCGGCGGCGCCGGCACGCGGGCGCTGCTCGATCACGGCGTGAAGGCCGATTTGTGCATCAACATGGAGCATTCCAACAACACGATCGCCAATGTTTGCGTCGGCGTGGTGATGGTGCGGCTCGTGTGCACGGCGCCGGAATTGTTCTTCCGCTACAGCCGCGAGGCGCGCGCAGCCTACATGAATCCGATCGAGCAGCAGGCCGAGATCGTGCGCCGCATCGGGCCCAGTCTGGCGCCCATTCCCGACGGCGGGTGGATGACGTTCACGCCGCATCCGGAGCTCCCCGGCTTTCCCACGCATACGTTCGACGTGAGCCACAAGGAGCATTATTATTTCAAGAACTACACCGGCCGCTCGAGCCGCGAGTGCGAGCTGACCCTGCAGTTCCGCACGGTGCCGGGCCAGACCAACGCTTCGATCGCGCAGGACCTCGCGCGCCTGCTCGCCGCCATCAAACGCGACCATCCGGCCTTCAATTGCACGATGGAAATCCCCGCGCACGGCACCGAGACCGGCTGGAATCAGCTGCCGATGGAATGCCCGTCCGGGCACGGGCTGGTGCGGGCGCTCGCCGAGGGCCACGCGCTCGCCTCCGGGAAGGATGCCGAGGTCGGCGCCTACGGGCGGCTTGGCAATGTCGGGGACGGCAACATCATTCAGGAGAGGCTCGGCATTCCGACCGTTCAATACGGCCCGGGCGACATCCGCATCTATCGCGAATGGCCGACGCCGGACGAGCGCGTGCTCCTCTCAGATCTCGTCACCGCCGCGAAGGCGGTCGCGCACGCCACTGTCTCGTTGTGCGGGTGATCGCCGTGACGACAGCCATCGACATTCACGCCCATTACGTGCCGGCCGCGCTCATTGCGGCAGCGCGGGAGAACGGCGCGCAGCTCGCCGTGCGGCTCATCGAGGGCACCGCCACACCGGCGCTGCACTTCGATTACGGGTTCAAGGTCCGGCCGTTCTTCCCCAAGCTGATCGAACCGGTCGCGCAGCGCATCGCCTGGCTTGATGCGAAAAAGATCGACTGTCAGCTCGTGGCGACCTGGCCCGACATCTACGGCTACGGTCTTGCGCCCGAGCGGTGCGCCGCCTGGCATCGCGTGCTCAACGACACCTTGGCGGCCTGGTGCGGCGAGAACGTCGCGCGCTTCGGCTTCATCGCCTCGGTGCCGCTGCCGGCGGCGCCAGCGGCCGCGGCGGAGCTCGCCCGCGCAGCGGACCTCGGCGCGGTCGGCGTGATGGTGCCGGCCAATGTGGAAGGCGTGAATCTGGGCGAACTCGCGCTGGATCCTTTCTGGGCCAAAGCCGAGGAGCTGCGCCTGCCGGTGATCCTGCATCCGGTGATGACGAGCCCTGCGCCGCGCGCGATGAAATTCTCGCTCGCCCAGAGCGTCCACTACACCTTCGACACCACGCTCGGCGTCGGCTCGCTCTTGTTTTCCGGCGTGCTCGATCGTTTTCCTCGCCTGCAGCTCGTGCTCGCCCACGGCGGCGGCGCCTATCCCTATCTCGCCGGACGGCTCGACATCATGCATGAGCGCATGGACCGGCAGGCGCAGGGCGACGTCGCCGCGCGTGCTCCTTCGGAATATTTGTCGGTGCTGGCGTACGATTCGATCACGCACTCGGCAAAATCGCTGCGCTTCCTCGCCGATGTCGCCGGCGTCGACCGCCTCATGCTGGGAACGGATTATTCCTTCCCGCCCGCCGACCTCGATCCGCTCGCGAGCTTGCGCGCCGCGGGCTTCGGGAGCGCGGACGTGCGAGCGATCGCGAATGATAATGTGAGGCGGATATTTTCGCGGCTAAAATAGAAGTGGACCATCTCCGGACTCGTCATGCCCGCGAAAGCCGATGTAGGGTGAGCTAAGGCCGCGTAGCGCCAGCCTTTAATCCCCGCGAAGGCGGGGAAGCGGCCGTGCCCACCAAATCTCTCGACCGAACAAACATCGGTGGGCACGCGCGCCCATCGGCGCGCTTAGCCCACCCTACGAAGCCCGTCGCGCGAGCGTTCCGTCATCGCATCTTGGCACGGAAGTCGGCTTTGCGCTTCTCGCGGAACGCGGCGGCGCCTTCCTTGGATTCCTCGGTCTGGTAGTAGAGCGCGAGCGCCTGCATGCCGAGCGCGCCGATGCCGCGGATGTTCTCGCTGTCGGCGTTGAACGAGCGCTTGGCGATGGCGAGCGCGGTCGGGCTCTTTTCCATTATCTCCTCGCACCACTTCGCCACCTCGGCGTCGAGCTGATCGTGCGGCACCACCACGTTGCACAACCCGATCTGCAGCGCCTCCTGCGCCGAGTAGCGCCGGCAGAGGTACCAGATTTCGCGCGCTTTCTTCTCGCCGACGACGCGCGCCAGATACGCGGTGCCGTAGCCGGGATCGACCGAGCCCATGCGCGGCCCGACCTGGCCGAAGATCGCCTTGTCGGACGCGATCGTGATATCGCAAATGGTGGCGAGCACGTTGCCGCCGCCGATGGCGTAGCCCGGCACGCGCGCGATCACCGGCTTGGGCACATCGCGAATGAGCGATTGGAGCTCCTCGATCGGCATGCCGTTGGTGCCGCGGCCGTCGTAGTTGCCGACGTGCGCCGACTGGTCGCCGCCGGTTGAGAACGCGCGGTCGCCGATGCCGGTGAGCACGATCACGCCGACCTCCCGGTTCCAGCCGGCCTTGAGGAACGCCTGGATCAGTTCCTCGACCGTGTGCGCGCTGAAGGCATTGAGCACCTTGGGGCGGTTGATCGTGATGGTCGCAACGCCCTTTTCTTCCTTGTAGAGGAGGTCGGTGAAGTTCGTGCTCATCGGGCTCTCCATCACGGCCGGCGCTCGCTAGTGTCCCGATTCCGAAGTTCGCCCGAGTTTGCCGCACGCTCGGAAGCGAACTTCGGAATCGAAGGACACTAGCAACTCTATAATTCTAGTGCCGCTTTGAACCCGAAGTTCGCAACCGTACTGGCGGCAACGTTGTGCGAACTTCGGGTTCGCGGCACTAGCGGTGTTTCCGGCATAGCGGCTCGCGCCCGTTGGCGTCCAGCGGTCCGGCGGGCAACATGCGCGGGCGGATCGGTGTAGAATAGAGCGCAAGCGAGGGCAGGGCCGCATGATCCTCACGGAAGAACAGCGCCTCATCCGCGAGAGCGCACGCAAATTCGCGCAGGAACGCCTGGCGCCTTATTCGGCCGAGTGGGAGCGGGCGGCGGCCTTCCCGCGCACCATCATCCAGGAGTTGGGCGATCTCGGCTTCATGGGGCTCACCGTGCCGATCGAGTGGGGCGGCGCCGGCGCCGACTTTGTCGCCTATGCGCTCGCGCTCGAGGAGATCGCCGCCGGCGACGGCGCCATCTCGACCGTCGTGAGCGGGCATAATTCCGTCGGCGTCATGCCGATCCTCGCCTATGGCAGCGAGGCGCAGAAAGAGCGCTACGTGCGCGACCTCGCGAGCGGCCGCACGCTCTCCGCCTTCTGCCTCACCGAGCCGCAGGGCGGGTCGGATGCAGCCGCCATCCGCACGCGCGCACGCCGAGAGGGCGACAATTACGTGCTCGCGGGAACCAAGCAGTTCATCACCAGCGGCGCGACCGCCGACTTGGCGCTGGTGATCGCGGTGACGGATCCGGCCGGCGGCAAGCGCGGCATCTCGGCCTTCATCGTCGACACCAAGACTCCCGGCTACGTGGTCTCGCGCATCGAAAAAAAGATGGGGCAGAACGCGTCCGACACCTGCGAAATCCAGCTCCAGGACGCGGCGGTGCCCGCGGACTGCCGGCTGGGCGAGGAAGGCACCGGCTATCGCATCGCGCTCGCCAATCTCGAAGGGGGACGGATCGGCATCGCCGCCCAATGCGTCGGCATGGCGCGCGCGGCGCTCGAAATCGCGGTGCGCTATGCGCACGAGCGCCAGGCGTTCGGCCAGCCGATCATCGCCCATCAGGCCGTGGCGTTCCGGCTCGCCGACAGCGCGGCCAGCCTCGAAGCAGCGCGCCAGCTCACCCTGCACGCGGCCGCGCTCAAGAGCGCGGGCGAGCCGTGCCTGGTCGAAGCTTCGATGGCGAAGCTCGTCGCCTCGGAAACGGCGGAGAAGATTTGCTCCGACGCGATCCAAACCCTCGGCGGCGCCGGCTACATGCAGGACTTCGGCGTCGAGCGCATCTACCGCGCCGTGCGCGGCGCGAAAATCTACGAAGGCACCAACGACATCCAGCGGCTGGTGATCAGCCGCAACCTGGTTGCGGCGTGAAGGGCTCCCTCTCCCCGTAGGGGAGAGGGTCGGGGTGAGGGGGTTACACGACTAACAAATTCGGGCCCCGAACCCCCTCACCCGGCTCGCTACGCTCGCCGACCTCTCCCCTCCGGGGAGAGGTGAAGCACCGAACGGATCGGAAAAGACGAAAGATGACGGACTTCATCAATCTCATTGTCGCCGACCGGATCGCCACGGTGACGCTCAACCGGCCGCCGGTGAACGCCTTTCACGGCGGCATGTTCGCGGCGTTCAACGGCATCCTCGATGAGCTCGCCGGGCGCACCGATTTCACTGTGCTGCATATCAGGAGCGCGCTCAAGGTTTTCTCCGGCGGCGCCGATCTCGCCGAGATCGAGACGCGCTTTGCCGGGTCCGACAAGATGGAGGCGGCGGCACGCACCACGCGCCCGTTTCAGCAGCTGTTCCAGCGCATCAGCGACCTGCCGCAGGTGACGCTCGCCGAGATCGGCGGCGCCGCGATGGGGGGCGGCTACGAGCTGGCGCTCGCCTGCGACCTGCGCATCGCGGCCGAGGAGGCGAAGATCGGGCTGCCCGAACCCGGCCTCGGGCTGCTGCCGGGCGGCGGCGGAACGCAGCGCCTCACTTGGCTCGCCGGGCCGGCGGTTGCCGCGCGCGTGATCCTCACCGCCGAGCCGGTCGACGGAAAAACCGCGCGCGAGCTTGGCATGGTGCAATGGGCAGTGCCGCGCGCACAGCTTCCCGCGCAGGCGCTCACGATCGCGCAACGCGTCGCCGTCCTGCATCCGCTCGCGCTTGCCGCCTGCAAGGTGTGCATGCGGCTCGCGCGCGATCCCGAGCGCAACGGCTTTGCGGCCGAAACCGAATGGACCGGGCGGCTGCTCGCGACCGAGGAGACCCAGCAGCGGGTCAGTGATTTTCTCGCCGGCGCGCGGCGATAGAAAAACGTCATTGCGAGGAGCGGAGCGACGAAGCAATCCAGGAATGTGCGCGCTGCCCTGGATTGCTCCGTCGCCGCTGCGCGGCTCCTCGCAATGACGACGCGTCAGGGAGGAAACAATGCAGCTCAAATACAAAACCGTGATGCTCACCGGCGGCGCCTCCGGCATCGGCCGCGCCACCGCGCTGATGCTGGCCGGGGAGGGCGCGCGCATTCTCTTATGCGACGCGAACCGGGCAGGCGCCGAAGAGACGATCGGCATGGCCCCGGGAGGCGTCGAGTTCATCCCGCTCGAGCTCACCGATGGCGCAAGCATCGACGCCTGCGCCAAGGACGCGCTCGCGCGCGCGGGTGGCAAGGTCGACGTCTACGTCAATGTGGCGGGTTGGGACCGCACCCAGCCGTTCGTCGAGGCGACTCAGGAGTTCATCGACAAGGTCGTGGGGATCAACCTGCTCGGGCCGCTGCGGCTGACGCGCGCATTGTTTCCGGCGATGATCGCGGCGGGCGGCGGCAAGATCGTGTTTGTTTCGAGCGACGCCGGCCGGGTCGGCAGCCTGGGCGAGACCCCTTATGCGGCCGCCAAGGCCGGCATCATCGGGTTGACCAAATCGCTCGCGCGCGAGGGCGCGCGCCACAAGATCAGCGTCAACTGCGTGTGTCCCGGCCCGACCGACACGCCGCTGTTCCATGCCAATCCCGAGCGCATGCGCGAGGCTTTGCTGCGCGCCATTCCGTTCCGTCGCCTCGCCAGGCCCGAGGATATTGCCGGCGCGGTGCTCTATTTTGCCGGCCCGACCAGCGACTACGTCACCGGCCAGGTGCTCAGCGTCAGCGGCGGCCTGACCATGGCGGGGTGAGTACGGGCGATGGCGTTCGAAATCTTCCTCCCGCAAAGCCGCATCGAGCAGTCGCGCGGTCTCTGGGCGGACCGCCTGCCGATCGACGCTCTCGACGCTGCGGTCGGCGAGCATCCCGACCGAATCGCCTTCGTCGGCGTGAACAGCGCGCGCAGCGCGGAGGTGCGGTTCACTTACGCGGAACTCGGCGAGCGGGTCGACAAGATCGCCGCCGGCCTCGTTCAACTCGGCGTCGGCAAAGGCGACGTCGTCTCGTTTCAACTGCCCAACTGGTGGGAGTTCACCGCGCTGTTTTTCGCCTGCAACCGCATCGGCGCCGCCGCCAATCCGCTCATGCCGATCTTCCGCCAGCGCGAGATGCGCTTCATGCTGGGCTTCGGCGCGGCCAAAATCGCCGTCGTGCCGGCGCGCTGGCGCGGCTTCGACCATCTGGCGATGATCAACGAGATCCGCGGCGACCTGCCGAACCTGCGCCACGTGTTCGCGGTCGGCGGCGACGGGGACTATTCCTTCGAGCGCGCCTTCCTCGAGCGGCCGCTCACCGCGGTCGAGAAGCGTGAGTTCGCGGCGCGCCGGCCCGGCCCCAACGACGTGGTCGAGCTGATCTACACCTCCGGCACCTCGGGCGAGCCCAAGGCCGTCATGCACACCGCCAACACGGTGGTGGCGCCGGCGCGCTGTTTCATCGACGACATCCCGGTCACGTCCGACGACGTCGTGTTCATGGGCTCGCCGTATGCGCATCAGACCGGCTTTCTTTACGGCATGCTGATGCCGGTGATGCTCGCCACCAAGACGGTGGCGCTCGACCAGTGGTCGGCGGGAGAAGCGGCGGCGCTGATCGAGCGCGAAGGCGCCACCTTCAGCATGGCCTCGACGCCGTTCCTCTCGGACGTGGTCAACCTTGCGCCGGAGGCGCGGGCGCGCGTGAGCCGGACCCTGCGCACCTGGGTGTGCGCCGGAGCGCCGATTCCGCGCGTGCTGGTGCAGCGGGCGAAGAGCGAGATGAACCTCGACGTGCTCTCGTGCTGGGGGATGACCGAGAACGCCGGCCTGACCATTACCCGCAAGAGCGATCCGCAGGAGAAGGTGTTCTTAACCGACGGGCGCGCGCTGCCGGGATCCGCGGTGCGCGTGGTCGACGAGGACAGGCGCCCGGTGCCGGCCGACACCGTGGGCAATCTGCAGGCGCGCGGGATCACCCATTTCGTCGGCTACCACAAGAAGCCGCAGCTCAATGCGATCGACGAAGACGGCTGGTTCGACACCGGCGACCTCGCCCGCATGGACCGCGACGGCTACATCCGCATCGTCGGCCGCACCAAGGACGTGATCATTCGCGGCGGCGAAAACATCCCGGTCGCCGAGGTCGAGAATCTCATTTACCGCCATCCCAAGGTGGCCGAATGCGCGGTCGTCGCCATGCCGGACGAGCGGTTGGGCGAGCGCGCCTGCGCCTTCGTGGTCAGCAAGGACAATGCGCCGTTCGCGCTCGCCGAACTGGCGCAGTTTCTCGCCGAGCAGGGCATGGCCAAGCCATACTGGCCCGAACGGCTGGAGCAGGTGACGGAGATGCCGCGCACTCCGTCCGGCAAGATCCAGAAGTTTCGCCTGCGCGAGGTTGCGGCGGGGTTCAAGTGAGGTCGACACTGCGCGGCCTTTAGCGCTAAGCTAAGCGCTGAGCGTTGCGCATTGGACATCAAGCGCGAATGACCATCGTGATTCCATCATCTTCGGCCGAGATCATGGCCAATCCGCAGCGCTTCCTTGAAGAGATGCGGCGCGGGCGCATCATTAACGTGACCGATCTCGGCTACGTGATTGCGCCGACGGCAGAGATTGTTGACCTTGCCGATCAAGTCGCGGAGGAGCAACTGCTCGAAGAAATGGTTTCCTATCGCAAGAATGTCACCGGCGTTGACCACACCGTATTCATTTCACCCAAGGGGAATACGCGTCATGCGCCGCGCATCAAACTGGCGATCGATCCACCCGACAGCGTCGATCCGCGCAGCGCGACCGCGTCGGTTGCGATCGGCGATGGCACCGTCGTGGCCGGTGATGTCCCGCCGCGGTTGCTTGAGCAGGTGCGCCAGTTCATCAATGCCAATCGCGACGTGCTGCTCGATTATTGGGAATACCGGATCGACACCGACGCGCTGCGGCGGCGGCTGAAGTCGGTTTGATCGTTGCGATTATTGGTTATGGCAAACAATCACGTCTTCGCTATTCCCGGGAACAGGAAATAGCAGGCGATGCCGATCAGGACGAGGTAGGCGAGGAGAACGAACGTCCATCCCATATTGTGCCGGATCACCGCCCCTTCGTTGCGCACGAAGTTGGTGGTGGACACGCCCACGCTTGCGGTTTGCGGCGCGACCGGCTTGCCCACCTCGGCGCCGACCGAGTTCAACGTCGGCAGCAGCAGCGGCGGGAAGCCGAGGATCTGGCCGACCAGTGCCTGGAACTTGCCGAACATCGCGTTGGTCGAGGTGTTGCTGCCCGAGAGCGCCACGCCGATCCAGCCGAGGATCGGCGCGACGATGATAAAGGCGACGCCGATTTCCGAGAACGCCCGGGCGAGCGACCCGGCCATGCCCGAGTAATTGTAGACATAGGCGAGGCCAAAGATGAACACGCCGACGAGGCACGCGCCCCACATTTGGTGCCAAGTCCGCTTCCAAATATCGGCGAGCTGCGCGCCGTTCACCCGCAGCAGCAACGCGATGACGATCCATGACGCGAGAATGGCCGTGCCGCCGACGAACGGTTTGAAGTCGAAGGCCGCCGAGATCGTGGCGCCCTCCGTTACCGAGGAATGCGCCGCGACCGCGACGTGATACCAGTTGATGGCCGGAAGCTTCGACCATGGCCCTGTCCACGCCACCACCACGACCACCAGCACGAGGATGGGCAGCCAGGCCTGGAATACTTCGCCAGCGGTGAGGCCACGGTCGGCCTCTGCGCTCGGGTTCTCGCCCGCCGTGACCACCCTGCCGCCGTAGGCCAGCACCTGGCTGGGGCGCCAGACTTTGAGCAGCAACAGCAGCGCACCAAAGCAGACGATCGCGCCGGTCACGTCCGGCAGATACGGCCCGAGGAACACGGCCACGGGAAACTGGCCGGCGATGTAGCCGAGCGAACCGACGATCGCGAGCGGCCAGCCATCGCGGAAGCCTTCCTTGCCGCTCACCAGATAGATCAGCACCCACGGCGGCAGCAGCGCGAGAATGGCCACGATATGGCCGACCGATGCGGACAGGCCGTTGAGCGAATAGCCGGTCACCGCGGAGAGTGCGATGATCGGCGCCCCGAGCGCGCCGTAGGAAACCGGTGCGTTGTTGGCGATGGCGGCGACGCGAATGGCGTCGAGATCCGGGATTCCCAACGTAATCAGGATCGGCGCCACGAACGCCCACGGATAGCCGAATCCGACGAGGCCCTCGAGCAGAGCGCCGAATGCCCAGGCGAACAACATTGTCTGGACCCTCACGTCCTGCGTTCCCTGGGCGATCAGCCAGCGCCGGAACTTGTCGAACGTCCCAGTAATGACCAACGTGTTGAACAGCATCACGCCCCAGAAGGTGATCCAGTCGACGTTCCACACCCCGGTGGCCGAGCCGTACAGGTAGGCGAGGCCGCCGTCGTGGACGGGCATTTTCCACACCCATACCGCCAGCAGGTACGTGATGATCGAACCGATCAGGACGGCGAGCCATGCGGTGAGGCGGAACGCCGCGAGCAGAATGAGGAGGACGGCAACGGGGATCAGCGAGACGACCCAGGTAGCGAACAGGTTTCCGGTGGGATTGAGAATTTGCGTGAACATGATCGCGGCCTCGGGCTGGGCGGGCAAGGGCGCGCACCCTGACGCAAACCCTCTAGGCGGGCGCGCGTCCCCCGGCCTCAACCTGAATCATGAACCTGGATCAATACGGCATGACCGACCCGGCGCGCGGCGGTCAGGGAAGTCAACGGCGCCGCCATCGGCGTGCAATCGATCGCTACCAATTATAGCTGAGTGCCTTTTCGTTATGACTTCTCTCGTGCCGGCGCTGCTGATCCGGAGTCGACGTGAAGAGTTGGAGCATGATCCCGAAAAGTGGGTGCCGGTTTTCGGAAAAGATCATGCTTAATCAATAGGCCAAAGCGGGATGACGATTCGAAGAAAAGTCATCACGCTTTAGGCCGCCGGCGCAACGGGCGTCATACGGTCTTGCTCACCCCCCAGAAGAACGGCAACGGCCCCTGGGTGACGCCGGTGAGGCTGCGGCGCCAAGCGTAGTAGCGCAGGTACCAGCCGAGCGGCGCGTAGACCACGTCGTCGACGAAGGCCTTGTTGATCCGGGCCGCCGCGGCTTTTTCGCCCGCGTCGGTCGTCGCGTCGAACCAGGCGCCGATCTCGGCTTCCACCGCCGGGCTGTTGGCCCATCCGTTCACCGAGGCGGTGCCGTCGGCATGAAGGAACAGACTGATGGGGGTGACCGCATCCACGCCGTAGATCGACGTATGGTACATGTGCCAGCCGCCCTGCGCGGGCGGCTTCTTCTGCGCACGCCGCGCCACCACGGTGCCCCAATCCACCGCGGCGAAGTCGACATTGAGATCGAGGCGCTTCAACAAATCGACGGTCACGTCGCCCCAGGCCTTGTGGTGCGGAATGTCCTGCGCGGCCATGCATACGATCGGCTCGCCCGCATAGCCGCTCTCGGCGATGAGCCGCTTGGCGGCGTCGAGCTTGCGCGGACCCTTGAGGATGTCGCCCCCGTCCTCGTTGTAGAGCGGCGCGCCGGGCGTGAAGTATCCCGGCAGCGGCTTCCACAGGCTCGCGTCGTCGCCCACATAGGAGCGCATGTATTCTTCCTGGTCCATCGCGGTCAGGATCGCGCGCCGCGCTCGCGCGTCATTGAACGGCGGAAACACGTGATTGAGTGCCAGGATTCCGTTGTTGCCGAGCCGGTCCTGGATATCCACTGCGATGTTGCGGTTCGCGCGCAGCAGCGGCACCAGATCGGGGATCGCGATCTCCCACCAGTCGATTTCGCCGGTCTGCAGCGCCGCGGCGACGGTCGCCGGGTCGGGCATCGTGATCCACTCGATGCGGTCCGCGACGATGCGCTTGCCGCCCGCCATCCACGACGCTTCTTCCTGGCGCGGCACATAGTCGGCGAATTTTTCGAACGCCGAGCGCACCCCGGGCACCCAGTCGCTGCCCACGAAGCGCATCGGTCCGCTGCCGATATATTCGTTGATCTGTTTGAACGGATCGGTAGCAGCGATCCGCGCCGGCATGACGAAGCAGCATGGGGTCGACATTTTGCCGAGCGCCAGCAGCATCTTCGGATAGGGCCTCTTGAGGGCCCAGCGGAAGGTGCGGTCGTCGACGGCGACAATCTCGTTCTCGATCGCCTTGATCATGTGCCCGAGCGAATCGCGTGCCGCCCAGCGGTTGATGCTGGCGACCGCGTCCTTTGCCAGCACCGGCTGCCCGTCGTGGAACTTGAGCCCGGGCCGCAGCCGGAACGTCCAGGTGAGGCCGTCGCTCGAAACCTCCTCGGCCTCGACCATCTGGCGCTGGACTTTGAGCTTACTGTCGACCCCGTAAAGTGTGTCCCACACCAGCATGCCGGCGTTGCGGGCGATATACGCCGTCGTCCAGATGGGATCGAAGTTGGCGAGGTCGGCGTGCGGCACGAGGCGCACCACGCCGGCGCCGGCGCGTTGCGAGATCGCCGGCAGGGGAAATCCGGCGGCGCCGACAATGCCCGCGGCCGATTTGAGAAATGCGCGTCGATGCATAGGATCGTTCCCCTTTTTGGAGGCGAACTTCGGAATCGGAACACCAGCCGATCTTCCGTCAGCGCCGCGGCTTGCGCAATGGCTCGGCCGGGCCTTTCCCGTTATGCTCCAGCGGCGGCGCATCAGGCGGAGGGCGACATGCACAAGTACATTCACGCTGGGCTCGGATTTACCGCAGGGCTTGCCGCGGCGAGCGGGGCTTTGGCGGCGGAAAAGTCGATAAATCTTTCGCGCGGCGCGATGTCGGGCATGAACACCACGATCGCCTATTCCGGCCGGTGGGACAAAAACTGCAACGGCTTGCCGGTGACGATCACGATCACCCGGCAGCCGGCCAACGGCGCGGTCTCGATCGTCGACGCCGATGAATTGCTTCCCGAGAGCACGCCCGGCTCGGGCGATACCGGTCACTGCGGCAACAAGGTCATCAAAAGCAAGATGATCATGTATCAATCCAAGCCCGATTTCCGCGGGGACGACGTCATCGGCTACGACTCCGACGGCAACGGGACCATCATTCATACGACGATCAAAATCAGCGTGCAGTAGGCGCGGACACAGTGAGTTCCGCTCGTGCCGATTCGTAGGGTGAGCGTGCCCACCGTCATTGCGAGCGAAGCGAAGCAATCCGGGAGAATGCACGAAGCCTGGATTGCTTCGTCGCCCGCCGGGCTTCTCGCAATGACAAGCGTCATCGCAGCGTGTCGGGGAGCTTGAAGCGCTGGCGCTCGTTCGGGCGCGGGTCGAAGATGGCGGGCGCGCTCGAGCCCGGGCATTTCATCTGGGCAACGTCATGGGCGTGAAACCGTGCCCCCTCGTAGAGCGAGCGCGCGTGGGCGTACATGTGCCGGCGGCCGAACTTGTTCACGTGCAGCCGGACCATCTGCCGGCAGATCGGGCATTCCGTACGCAGGGGATGAAGCCGGCGGCCGCTGAAGAGCTTGAAAAATTCAATGAGCCATACGAATCCGTGCCGCATCGCCGCGCTCCTTCTCACCCGAAGCTACCCGCAGCACGACTGTGTGTCGAAAACATGATGAGGGGTGCGACATGGCATCACCCAAGTTGTGGCGCCTCGGTTTTGCAGCGCAGCATACGGTGCGGCATAATCGCCGCCGGTCGGTGGCACATTTTGACGCACCGGCCGGCGTTAACCACACCTGTTTTCGCGGACAAAAAGCCGCGCCGAACATGGGAATTAGCTGGAACGACGCGGGGTTTGCGGCCGTTTGTTTCATGAGACCCGAGCGGCCGCTCCGACATTCCTGAAACAGAAAACAAATGGCCCTGTCGGTTGCCGCAGCCCGCGCGGGTTGCTGTCTAACGATAAGGAGTGACTGACATGAGTATGGGATATGTAGAAACAACCAGAGCCTCCGAAGCCGCAGGCTTCGGCGGCCTGGTGGACGCAATCGGCGGCATCGCCACGATCGTGCTGGCGATCGTCGCCCTGACCGGCGTGCGACCGGAAATTCTGGTGCCGATTACCATCATTGTGTTCGGCGCGGCGTTGCTGATCCAGGCCGGTGCCATGGTGTCGGAGTACGCTTTGTTCATGCCGGCGGGAGCCGGCGCGGACTTCGGCGGCGCCAACAGCCTGTCCAGTCTGTTCCTGGTGGGCGCGGCCGGCATCGTGCTGGGCGTGCTGGCGCTATTAGGCATCGCCACGACGGTGCTGACCTCGGTCGCGGTGATCGCGTTCGGCGCGGCGCTGCTGCTGAGCGCCAACTCGGTGCGGAATCTCTATCTGCTGCGGCGTGTCAGCACCGGCAGCATCGGCGGCGGCGAGTTGCTCGCCGGCGAAATGGCGTCCGGGTCCGCGGCCGTGCAGCTCTTGGCCGGCCTGACCGCCGTGGTGCTCGGCATCCTGGCGGTCACGGGAGCGCGCGCGGACATCCTGACGCTCTCGGCGATGATCGTGCTCGGCGCCACCGTGGTGCTCTCGGGCAGCGCGCTCAGCGGCATGGTGCTCGGCTTCATGCGGCCGGCGCGTGCATCGACGATGCCATAACGCGAACACCTGACAAGACGGAAAGCCCCGGCTCGCGCCGGGGTTTTCTTTGGTGTGCCAAAAACAATTCGGACGTCATCCTGAGGAAGCCGCGCGCTTTCGCGCGTGGCTGTCTCGAAGGATGGACGCAAGCGCGGCGTTGTCTCCATCCTTCGAGACGCGAGCGCGACTTCCCCGCGCTCGCTCCTCAAGATGACGTTTTTGTCTGTTGTTGCGCGGCGTCAAGTTTCTCCACCAGCTCCGACACGCGTTCCGTGCTCCACGCCACGTCTTCGGCCCATCCGGGGTTCTCCGGATGTTGCGCGGCAAGTGTGCGCCGCATGGCGAGCGCCTCGCGGTGGTGCGTGAGCGCGGCGGCAAGCTCGCCCTGCGCGGCAAGCGCTTGCCCGACCTTGCCGAGCGCGATGCACAGGTCGTTGCGCAACGCGTCGTTGGCGGCGTTCGTCTTGATCAGCTCGCGCCGGAGCGCGAGGCACTCGCGATGGGCGGCAAGCGCGCCGGCAAAGTCGCCTTGCGGGGCGAGGAGATCGCCGATCTTGCCGAGCGCAATGGCGAGGTGCGAGGGCAATTCTTCGCGCGCCGGTTCGATGAGCAGCAGGTGCCGGGTGATCTCGACGTCCTCGCGATAGGCGGCGAGCGCGCCGGCGCGGTCGTGTGCGCTCGCGAGCGCGTCGCCGAGCCGGCCGAGGCTCCACGAGAGATCGCGCCGCGCGGCGGCATTGTCCGCGGCGCGCGCGACAAGCGTGCGGCGGATGTCGACGGCCTCGCGGTGGGCGGCGAGAGCGCCGTCCGTGTCTTCTTGCACCGCAAGCGCGTCGCCCAAGGTGCCGAGGCGCCACGCCACGTCTTCCAGCAGGGCCGGGTTGTCCGAGTGTTCGGTCGCCAGCGCACGTCGCTGGCGGATCGCTTCGCGGTAGAGCGCGATCGCGCTCGCCCGATCGCCGCGGGTCGCCAGCACGTCGCCCGCGCGTCCCAGATTCCACGCGCTGTCGCGGCGCGCCGCGCCGGCAGCCGTGCCGCGCGCCTCGGGCGGTTGCGCGCCGGTTGCGTGGGCCGAGAGTGCGCTCTTCATCACCAGCACGGCCCCGATCTTCTCGGCGAGCGCCGCGCCGTCCCGCGCGACGCTCAGCCCTTCGCGATAGGCGGCGAGCGCGCCGTCGAGGTCGCCGCGCGACTTGAGAAGATCGCCGCACGCGGCAAGCGCGCGCACCAGCGCGGCCGCGGCCTCGCTTTCGTCCGGCTCCCGGGCGAAGCGGCTGCGCGCCGCGGCGAGCGCCGCCTGCGCCGCGCCCAGCTTGTCCTCGCCGTCATCTCCTTCGTTCATCGCCAATCTCGCAATGTTTCCGCCCGGCGTTTATATTCGGGGGCGCCCGCTAAATTAGTGTGAGGAAACGCGACATGCATACGGTCAAATGCCGGCTTTTCGAGAAGCGCTTGGCGCCGCGGCGCACCAAGATGGAAATCCCCGGGTGGGCCGGGCTGCCGGTGCCGCGGAAAGACGGCTCGCACGAATACGCCTGGCATTGCGTTCCATTTACCGAAAGCGCGACCTACGGCATCGAATTGTTCTATCCGTTCGACAACGAGTTGCGGGTAACGACCCGTGACGGGCGGCTCGTGCTGGACGGCGATTTCGGCCCCAACCCGGGCACCGGCATCGAATGGCCGCCGTTCCGGACCTTCGGCGAGAAGTTCTACACCTATCAGATACTGATCGACCTCAAGGTCCAGGACGGCTACGCGTTGCGGTTCGAGCCGCATCCGCGCTTCTACACCGATCCGACCGAAAGCGTCCCGATTGCGGTGCCGGCGCTGTTGCGCAACTGGTGGCCGATAATCAATTTCGTGGTGTTCAAATCGCCGGCCGAGGGCCGTACCCATATTTTCCGCCCGGGCGAGCCGTTCGCGCAGGTGCTCGTGATCCCGGCCGACTCCGCGTTCGAAATCGTCGAGATGAGCGAAGAAGAGGCGGCCGAGCGCGACTTGCAGGGCCGGCGCATCCACGCGAGCCGGGAGACGCTCGGCGCCGACACCCATTGGCTCTCATCGACCGACACGGTGTTCGACGGGACGTACCGCCACATCCACCGCGCGGCCAAGGACAAGGCGCGGAAGCAGTCGACGACCTGAAGTCACTGCAAGCGAAGCCTTTAGCTCCCGCGAAAGCGGAACGAAGCAATCCAGGACAGCGGTTGCCGCCTGGATTGCTTCGTCGCTTCGCTCCTCGCAATGACGATCAGGCGCGAAGGCCCGCCGCTTTGCCCGGCACTACGCCTTGGACGGCAACTGCAACGATGAATGATGGTGGTGGTGGTGACGCCGCCAGCGATTATGGTGATGATGGTGATGACGACGCCACCAGCGATTGTGGTGATGGTGGTGTCGCATACGGTGATGATGATGGTGATGATGATACTGCACCAGCGTCACGTCCGCGTCGGTCCCGACGGCCTGGCCGCCGCGCGCAGCCTCGGCGGCGTCCACGGCCTGCAGTACGGCAAGCGCGTTCGGGATCGGCTGAAGCAGTTCGGCGTACGACCGCGCCGGGGTCAGCCCGGTCGTGTTCGGGCTTTCGAGGCTGGCCGCTTGGGCGCCATCGAGGGTGGCCAGGCCCGAGATCGCGCCTACCAGGCCGACGACTTTGTTCATCTGTGTCTCCTTGGGGTGATTGGGTCCGATAACTCACAGGCACTCGCGGAGCCGCAGACGAACGCTCTGCGCGCCCCCAGATAACCTCCAACTGCGCATCTTGGTATTGGTTCCCCGCAATCGGAGCGACCTATTTATGAACAGCTATTCATGTCGATTTGTTATTCAGCGGGCGCCTTGGCGGGCTCCCCCGCGTGCCGGGTCGCAAAACTCACCATGATGAGGACCACGAAGTTGACGGCCAGCGCGACGATGCCGATGTTGAGATCCTGGACCTGCGGCGGCAGCCAGGGCAGCGCATGGAAATTGGCGCCGCTCAGGCTGATGCCGGCGACCGTGGCGACGCCGGCGATGATCCCGGCGACCGCGCCCTCGCGGGTAGCGATATTGTTGCGCGCCAAGCTGAGAATAAGCGCCGGGAACAGCTGGGTCACGAGGCTGTAGCCCATCAGCAGCAGCGCCACGATGGTCTGCCCGCCGCGCAGGGTGAAGAACACGGCGACGCCAGCCACCGCCGGCACCAGCAGCTTGGCGAGCGCCGACACCCGCGCATCGTCGGCCCTGCGGTCGACCGCGCGATACAGGTTGTTGGCGATCAAGGTGGCGGCGGTCATCATGATCATCGAGCCCGGTACCAGCGCGGTGAGCACGCCGGTCGCGCCGATCACGCCCACGAACCACGGATCGAAGGTCTTCACCGACAGCTTGAACAGGGCAAGATCGATGTCCGAGCCGGTAAGTCCCGGGACCTGCAGGGTCGCGGCGAAACCGACGAAGAACACGAACAGCAAGATAAGCTGATAGAGCGGCAGCAGGATCGCGTTCTTGCGGATCACCGTGGCGCCCTTCGCCGTGTAGATCGACGCGAAGGTGTGCGGCCACATGTAGAAGCCAAGCGCGGTCAGCAGCACCGTCGAGGCGAACCACCACAGGCCCTCGCCGTGCGGCGGAAGCACGGTAAACCCGGGCTTCGCCTGCTCGATCGCCGCGAACATCGGGCCGAGCCCGCCGTAGTAGTGGTAGGGAAGATAGATGCCGAGGAAGATGACGATGACGAGAATCATCGAGTCCTTGGCGACCGACGTCCACGCCGAGCCGTGCACGCCCGAGACCATCACGTAGGCGGCAACGATGATCGCACCGATCCAGATGGCGGCGGTCGATGAGATCGCGCCGTAGCCGGCGATTTCGACGATGATGCCGAGTCCCTTGAACTGAAGCACGAGGTAGGGGATCAGCGCCACGATGTCGACGAGCGAGACGATCACCCCCAGGGTGGGGCTGTCGTATTTGCGCACGAAAAAATCGGATTGCGAGTAGAGCCGGTGCTCCTTGGCGTAGCGCCAGATCGGCGGCAGCATGAAATAGGAGAGCACGTAGGCGAGCGTTCCGTAGGCGAGAATGTAGTAGGCGGGTGCTCCCTTGCCGTAGGCGTATCCGCTGCCGCCGAGGAACGTGAACGTCGTGTAGATTTCGCCGGCGAGCAGCACGAATACGAAAATGGCGCCGAAGCCGCGCCCGCCCACGGTCCATTGCTCGAGGTTCATGTCCTTGCCGCGGCGGGCAAGAAAACCGAGGCAGAGCGCCAGCAGCGCCGCCGCGATGATGAAAGGCAGCGCCTCGTTCATGGCTCGCCCTCCCGGTTCGCCGGATCAGCCGCGTAGATCACCGCCAGAATCAGCGAGGTGATCAGGATCCACGCCACGATCCAGGCGAGCACGAAGGGCAGGCCGGCGACGAACGGCGTCGCCCGGTTGACGAAGAAGGGACCCACGATGAGGCCGAGGAAGGGAAGAACGGCGAGCCACCGGACGCTGCGCATGCGCGCACCTCTGCGCACCCGTCGCCCATAGGGTGAAAACGTGCCGCAGTACTGGAGGTTCCCACCCGGCGCAACATACTCAGCGTCATCCTGAGGAACCGGCCGAAGGCCGGTGTCTCGAAGGATGGAGGCAAGCTCCGTGTTTGTGGCCATCCTTCGAGACGCGCGCCTGCAGCGCGCTCCTCAGGATGACGGCGGAGTTTGCTGCCCGCTTTCTTTATTTCGCGGCGCCCGGCGCCAACAAATCAACGACGCGCTCGTCGATGACCTGCTGCGCGCCGTCGAGGCGGATCGGTTGGATGCACACGTGGTCGGCGCCGGCGTCCCAATGCTGCTGAACCCGTGCGCGGATGGCGGCCTCATCGCCCCAGGCGACATTAGCGTCGATGAAGCGGTCGGAGCCGCCGCCAGCGAGATCGTTGTCGCCAAAGCCGAGCCGGCGCCAGTTGTTGACGTAATTGTCGAGCTTCATGTAGCGCTCGAGCGCGATGCGGCTGATACGGCGCGCCTCCGACGCATCTTTCTCGAGCACCACCATTTGCTCGGGGCACAGCAGCTTGCCCTTCCCGAGGATGCGTCGTGCCTCCTGCGTGTGCTCGGGCGGAACGTTATAGGGATGCGCGCCGTCCGCGTGCTCGGCGGAGAGCGCGAGCATGCGCGGGCCGAGCGCCGCCAGGATGGTGAGCGGCGGCTCGGGTGGCGGCGGCGCGATGTAGGTCGCCGCGCGCATGGCATCGAGATAGGCCCGCATGGTTGCGACCGGCTTGCCGTAGACGTGTCCGCGCAACGTGTTCACGGTCGGCACGTGCGACACGCCGAGGCCGAGCAGAAAACGTCCGCCCGACTGCTCGTTAAGCCCGCGTTGCCCGGCGGCCATGGCCATGGCGTCGCGCGCGTAGATGTTGGCGATGCCGGGCGCCACGATCAGCCTTTGCGTACCCGCCAGCAGCCAGGCGGAATGCACCAGCACGTTGCGCCCGCGGCTCTCGGGCAGCCACAGCGCCGCATAGCCGCGCGCTTCGACGCGCTTCGCGATCTCCAGCGACCGTGCCGCCGTCACGCTGTCGAGCGAAGTCCAGACGCCGAGTTTGCCCAGTTTCATCTCGTCCTCCCAAGTCGCATGCAAGCGACCCGATGATAGTATGGTGGCCGGCTCGAACCCATGGGGCAGCCATGAAGATGACCGCCGCGGTTCTCTACCAGCAGGGCCTGCCGCGGCCCTATGCCGAGAGCCGTCCGCTGCGCATCGAGACCGTCGACCTCGACGGCCCGGGCGAAGGGGAAGTGCTGGTCGCGGTCAAGGGCGCCGGGCTGTGCCATTCGGACCTCTCGACCATCGACAACAGCCGGCCGCGCACCTTGCCGACCATTCCCGGCCACGAGGGCGCCGGCATCGTCGCCGAGGCCGGCACCGGCGTGCGCGACCTCAGAGCCGGCGATCACGTGGTGTTCGTATTCGTTCCGAGCTGCGGGGAGTGCCGCAACTGCCGCCGCGGCCGGCCCAACGTCTGCACGGTTTGGCCGCAGCTGCGCGCGCGCGGCGAGCTCATGACCGGCGGCCGCCGCCTGAGCCGCGACGGCAAATTCATCGCCCATTACTCCGGCATTTCCTGCTTTGCCGAATATGCCGTGATGGCGCGCTCCTCGCTGGTGAAGATCGATCCCGCGGTGCCGCTGGTCGACGCGGCGATGTTCGGCTGCGCGGTGCAGACCGGCGTGGGCGCGGCGATCAACACCGCGGGCGTGCGCCCGGGCGACATCGTCGCCGTGGTCGGGCTCGGCGGCGTGGGCCTGAGCTGCCTGCTCGGTGCGCGCGTCGCCGGCGCCCAGCGCATCCTGGCGGTCGATCTTTCCGACGAGAAGCTCGGACTGGCGCGCCAGCTCGGCGCGACCGACACGTTCAGCGCCGGCGATCCGGAATGCGCCAAAGACATCCGCGAGGCGACCGGCGGCGGGGTCGACTTCGCCTTCGAGATGGCGGGCTCGATCAAGGCGCTGGCGTTGTGCCTCGACATGCTCGGCCGCGGCGGCTCGGTGGTGACTGCCGGCCTCTCGCCAGCCGCGGCAACGTACGCGCTCAACCATTCGAACCTGGTCGGCGACGAGAAGGCAATCCGCGGCAGCTACATGGGCTCGTGCGTACCGGAGCGCGACGTGCCGGTGTTCATCGAGCTCTACAAGCAGGGCCGCCTGCCCATCGACCGCCTGCGCAGCGGCACCCTGCCGCTGGCCGACATCAACGCCGGCTTCGACCGCCTCGCCGACGTCGCGGCGGTTCGCCAGATCGTCGCATTTTGATTTCTTAATCCTCCCCCTTCGGGGAGGGATAGGAGAGCCCGCCCGCGGAATGCTAAGCCATCCGGCCAAGCAGCGGCCGGGGATCAAGCCGGCCGGTCACGTCGGGGGAGAAGATGAAGCAAAGCCTGCAGCCAGGGCTGTCGAAGACCGCGCGCATCGAGATCGGCCTCGACCGCACCATCGACTTCATGGGCGAAGAGGCGCGCGTCTACGCCACCCCCGTGCTGGTGCGCGACATCGAACAGACCTGCCGCGGCCTGCTGCTCGACCACGCCGATCCCGGCGAGGATTCGGTCGGCATGGACATTGCGCTGCGCCATCTCGCGCCGACGCTGCCGGGCATGCACGTCGAGATCACCGCGAAGGTGGTTGCGGTCGAGGGCCGCAAGGTTTCCTTCGAAGTCACCGCCAAGGACGAATTGGAGCCGATCAGCGGCGGGACGCATGCCCGCTTCGTCGTCGACGTGAGCAAGACCGTCGCGCGGCTAAAGGCCAAGGCGGAGCGCCGCGACGCCGCCCGTAAGGGCTGAGCCTCTCGCCTCGTCGTCGCGGAGCTCGACATGGACAGCGACGTTTTCATGTTCGACCGCGATGCCGAGACCATGCCGCGCGCGGCGCTGGCCGAATTGCAGAGCGTGCGGCTGCGCCAGACCTTGGAATATGCCTATGCGAACGTGGCGCAGCACAAGAAGAAGTTCGACGCCGCCGGCGTGAAGCCCGCCGATTGCAAGGGCCTCGCCGACATCGAGCGCTTCCCGTTCACCGAGAAAGCGGACCTGCGCGAGAATTATCCGTTCGGCATGTTCGCGGTGCCGCGCGAAGATTTGCTGCGCGTCCACGCCTCTTCCGGCACCACCGGCAAGCCCACCGTCGTCGGCTACACCCGCCGCGACCTCGACGCCTGGGCGGACCTGATGGCGCGTTCGCTTGCGTGCGCGGGCGCGCGGCCCGGCGACATCATTCACAACGCCTACGGCTACGGCCTGTTCACTGGCGGCCTCGGCGTCCACTATGGCGCCGAGCGGCTCGGCTGCACCGTGGTTCCCATGTCGGGCGGCGGCACCGAACGCCAGGTGCTTCTGCTCAAGGATTTCCGCGCCAACGTCATTTGCGCCACGCCCTCCTACGCGCTCAACATCGCCGAGGTCGCCGCCGGCATGGGTATCGACCTGCGCAGCGACGCGCTGCGCATCGGCGTGTTCGGCGCAGAGCCGTGGAGCGAGGCGATGCGGGCGAGCCTGCAGGAGCGCCTCGGCGTCAAGGCGGTGGACCACTACGGCCTCTCCGAGGTGCAAGGCCCCGGCGTCGGCGGCGAATGTGACGTGGCGCAGGCCGGCCTGCACGGCTGGGAGGATCATTTCCTCTTCGAGGTGGTCGACCCGAAGACGTTGCGTGTGCTGCCCGTCGGCGAAACCGGCGAGTTGGTGATCACCACGCTCACCAAACAGGCGCTGCCGATGATCCGCTACCGCACGCGCGACATCACCCGCCTCGACCGCACGCCGTGCGCCTGCGGGCGCTCCCACGTGCGCATCATGCGGGTGACCGGGCGCGACGACGACATGCTGATCATCCGCGGCGTGAACCTCTACCCCTCGCAGCTCGAAGCAGTGCTGGTCGGCTTTCCCGGCCTCGCGCCGCATTATCAGATCGTTCTCACGCGCGAGGGCGCCCTCGACGCGATCACGGTCGAGGTGGAGCTGGCGCCCGACGCGCCGGCGGACGAGCCCGCGCGCGCCCGCAAGGCGCTGGAGGTCACGGCGCACATCAAGGCGCTGATCGGCGTGACCTGCGCTGTCGCGGTCAAACCGCCCGGCGGGGTGCCGCGCTCGGAAGGCAAGGCCGTGCGCGTGCGCGATTTGCGCAAGACATGAGAGTCATTGCGAGCGAAGCGAAGCAATCCAGGACCTCACACAGCGCGCCTCCCGCCCTGGATTGCTTCGTCGCTGCGCTCCTCGCAATGACAAGACTGCGATAGTCTACGAACGACGGATCTCCACTCAGCCTCAACCAGCGAAAGGACAAGCCATGGCCGCACAGCAACCTGCATCCGCGCGTGACCAGGTGCGCGACACCGTTCCCGCCCTCGTCGAACTGAGCGAACGAGTGCTCTTCGGGGAAGTATGGGAGCGCCCGGGTCTCTCGAAGCGCGACCGGAGTCTGATCACCTGCGCGACGCTGATTGCGCTGGGTCGCGAGAAACAACTGGTCGGCCACTTGCAGCGTGCGCTCGACAACGGGCTCAAACAAAGCGAGCTGAGCGAAGTCATCACCCATCTCGCCTTCTACGCCGGCTGGCCGGCGGCCATGACCGCCGCGCTGGTCGCCAAGCAGGTGTTCGGCAAATAGTGCGATCCAAACAAATACCGTCATCCTGAGGAGGCCGCACGCCCTTGCGCGCGGCCGTCTCGAAGGATGGAAGCAGGCCCGGTGCTTGTTTCCATGCTTCGACACGCGCGCGCGACTACGTCGCGCTCGCTCCTCAGCATGACGTCGAATTTTTCTTATGCCGCCTTGGTGGCTCCGCCGTCGCGCTGGACGGTGCGCACCAGTTCGGTGCCGCACTGGCCGCAGGCGTGGGTGACGTCCTCGAACTCGGCCGCGAACCGGGTCGGCTCGGCCGCCTTCACCGACATCCGCCGCCCGCAATAGGGGCAGGGCAGGATGAAGCTCGGCAGGTAGGACGCGCTCCGGCCGTTCATGACGTTTTCCTGACTTAGAATCGATTCAATCTGAATGCTGCACCGAGTCAAGCTTTTTGTGCGCCGCACCCAAATAATGAAGGGGATTGTCGAAATTGCTCATTTCCTCAACGGCTTAGGCCCGCATCGGGTATCGTGGCACTGCGTCCAAGGGGTAAAGTTTGGCCGGCCGGCTGAGCGCGACAAATTGTTCTCGCGCCGGGGGCTGACGCCTGCGCACATCGCAAACGAAGGCCGGCAGAGACGGTCCATTTTCGCAGCCGCCGCATCGCGGCACGCCATCGGAGAAACACGATGAACGAGACACCGAATACAAAAGCGCGCCGCGGCAGCGGGCCGCGCACCAACGCAGGAAAGCGCAAGGCGGCCGCCAACGCGTTCCGGCATGGTCTTGCCGTCGGCATCGGGGCGGATCCGTTCATGGGAGCCGAGACGGCGCGTATCGCTGCCGCTCTTGCCGGGCCCGACGCGTCGCCCGGGCGGCTCGCTCTCATCCAGCCCATAGCCGAAGCGCAGGCGGATGTGATGCGTGCCCGCGCGGTGCGTATCTCGCTGATCAATCTTGAATTGGCGAATATTCCCGAAGGCTCCGACCGCGAGGCAGAGGCCATCGTCCGGGCGCTGCCGCGGCTGACGCGCATGCACCGCTACGAGCAGCGTGCGATGGGACGGCGCAGCCGCGCCCTGCGGTTGCTACGAAAGGCTGTGGTCCTGGGACAATAATCGCCAAATAGTTGTAGAAGTGCAAAACGAACTGCGGAAATTTGTGTGCAATATCAGTGCGCGAGCCAATCGACGAGGGCTTGGGCGTAGCTGCGCGCCACGTAGACGTCGATCGTTTTCGGCGCGAGGGCGTGAAGGAGGGCGCCGATCTTGCCGAGTGCGGTGAGCGCGCAGGCGCCGGAGCCGAAGCGGCCCGGGCGCAGGTCGATGCTGGTACCTCTGGCGAGCGCGTCGCGCACGGCCGGGCCGGCAAGGCGCAGCACCGTGCGGGCATGGCCGAGATCGACCACCGCGGCGTCTTCCCCGCAGAGCATCGCCAGCTCGTCGGCGAGCGGCGTAGCCGCGGGCGCGCGCACGATCAGCCACTGCCCCGGGCCGTGCCACAGCACCGTGAGGTCGCCGTCCGTGGCCGCACGGTTGGGCGTTGCCGTGATCGTGAGGCCGAAGTGGTTGGACAGGCGCGCGGCCATGGCGGCGTCGGCGAACGCCGCGACCTGCACGATCTCGAGCGGCGCGCGCGCGCTCACCTGGACAAGAGCGTCAGCCATGGAGCCGCTGTCCCGCCGGATCGTAGAACACCGGCTCGACCACGCGGGCCGGAACAAAGATGCCGTCGAGCGGCGCCGCCGCCGTCACGGTGCCGCCTTTGCGGGAAATGCCGCCGGTGAGCAGCGCGAGCGCGATCGGGCGGTTAAGGGTCGGGCTGAAGGTCGCCGACGTGACATGGCCGAGCATGGGCACCGGCGGCTTGGCACGGGCGTCCTCGACCAGTTGTGCGCCGGCCGGGATCGCCGTGACGCCGTCGACGGGCTCGAGGCCGACCAGGCTCGGCCGCGCCTGGTCGGCCAACGCCGGCCGTTCCAGCAGGCGGCGACCGACGAAAGGTTTCTTCGCCGAGACGAGGCGCGCCAGCCCGAGGTCGGCGGGCGTGGTCTGCCCGTTGATCTCGCTGCCTGCGACGTGGCCCTTTTCGATGCGCATCGCCGCCATCGCCTCGGTGCCGTAGGGCACAAGCCCGACCTCGCGCCCGGCCGCCAGCAGCGCCTCCCACACGGCAACGGTCTGGCCGGCCGGAACCGCGATCTCATAGGCCAATTCGCCCGAATAGCTGATGCGGAACAAACGCCCGCGCGCGCCGGCGATGGTTGTCGGCGCGGATGCGAGGAAGGGCAGGGCGCCGTTGCCGACGTCGATATCGGCCACGCGGCCAAGCACCTCGCGGCTGCGCGGGCCGGCGAGCGCGATCTGACCGTATTGGTCGGTGACCGAGGCGACGCCTATCTTCAACTCCGGCCACACGGCTTGCAACAGATATTCCAGATGCGCCAGCACGCGGCCGGCGTTGGCGGTGGTGGTGGTCAACAAATAATGACGCTCGCCGATGCGCGTGACGGTGCCATCGTCGAGCACGATCCCGTCCTCGCGCAGCATCACGCCGTAGCGGCAGCGCCCGACCGCCAGGCGGGCGAAGCCGTTGCAGTAGACGCGCTCGAGGAACGCGGTCGCGTCCGGGCCCTGCACGTCGATCTTGCCGAGGGTGGACACATCGCAGATGCCGGCGGCGCTGCGCACGGCGAGAACCTCGCGCCGCCACGCGGTCTCGAAGCTCTCGCCCGCGCCCGGATAGGCGCGCGGCCGCAGCCACTGGCCGGCCTCGACGAACTTTGCCCCGTGCGCGGCGTGCCAGTCGTGCAGCGGTGTGCGGCGGATCGGCTCGAAGTGTTTGCCGATCTCGGGCCCGGCGAGCGTGCCGAGGGTCACCGGCGTATAGGGCGGACGAAACGTGGTGGTGCCGACCGCGGCGATCGACTCGGCGCGGCGCGCCGCCACGATCGCAAGCCCGTTGACGTTTGCGGTCTTGCCCTGGTCGGTGCCCATGCCGAGCGTAGTGTAGCGCTTGACGTGCTCGATCGAGCGGTAGTTCTCGCGCACCGCGAGCGCGAGATCTTCGGCGGTCACGTCGTCCTGCAGGTCGACGAAGCGTTTGCCGCGCAGCTTGCGCGCGGACTTCACCTCCCACAGCGGCCGGAGCGACCACGCCTCTTCCGGCTCGCACGAAGGCAGATCGAGGGCGGGCGCCGCGAACCCGAGCGTTTGTGCCGCGGCGGCGCCGGCGCGCGCGCCGTCGCTAAGGCAATCGGCGAGCGGGAACACGCCGCGCGCGGCGCCGCAGGCGCGCATGTTCGCCGCACCGGCGCCGGGGACGAACGCCGCGATCGTTTCGTCCCACGCGAGCTTGCCGCCGGTGTGCGAATGCAGGTGCACGCTCGGCGTCAGCCCGCCGGAAACAGCGAGCATATCGCACTCGATCCATGTCACCGCGCCGTTCGGCTTACCGTCGACGTCGATCGGCGCGACGGCAACGGCGCGCAGCGCGCGTCCGCCGCGCGTCGCGACGACCGCATGACCGGCGCGCACCGCGATGCCGCGCTCGCGCGCCGCCGCCACCGGCGGGCCTGGCGGCGCCGGCCGGGCATCGACGATCGCCGCCACCTCGAGGCCGGCCGCTGCCGCGTCGAGCGCCGTGCGGTAGGCGTCGGAATTGTTCGTGAAGACGAGGGCGCGGCGGCCGGGCGCGACCGCGAAACGGTTGATGTAGCTGCGCGCCGCCGCCGCCAGCATGACACCGGGCCGGTCGTTGCCGGCAAACACCAGCGGCCGTTCGATCGCGCCGGTGGCGAGAACGATCTCGCGCGCCTGCACCATCCACAGGCGCTGGCGCGGCGACGAGCCGGCCGCGGAGCCGAGGTGATCGGCGATGCGCTCGCCAAGCGCGACGGTGCCATGATCGTACACCCCGAACGCGGTGGAGCGCGGGAGAAGCCGCACGTTTGTTTGCTTAAGCGCGCGCAGGTACGGCAGCAAGGCCTCAGCGCGCGTGCGCTCACCGCGCAGGTGCCCGCCGAAGGCGTCGCGCTCGTCTGCGAGCATCACGTCGGCGCCGGCACGCGCCGCTGCGGTCGCCGCCATGATTCCGGCGGCGCCGCCGCCGACCACCAGCACGTCGCAATGAGCAAAGCGTCGCTCGTACCGATCGGGATCGGGATGCGGCACGTGCGTGCCGATGCCGGCGGCGCGCCGGATGAAGCGCTCGTAGCGCGGCCATGCGCGCGCGGGCGCTATGAAGGTCTTGTAGTAGAAGCCGGCCGGGAACAGCGGCGCAAACAGATTGTTGAGCGCCCACACGTCGAAGCCGAGCGACGGCCAGTGGTTCTGGCTCGCTGCGACGAGCCCGTTATAAAGCTCGACCATGGTGGCGCGCGTGTTGGGCTCGGCACGCGCGCCTTCGCCGACGCGCACCAACGCGCTCGGCTCCTCCGGTCCGGCGGTGAAAACGCCGCGCGGGCGGTGATATTTGAAGCTGCGGCCGACGACGCGCACGCCGTTCGCCAGCAGCGCGGAGGCGAGCGTGTCGCCCGGATGGCCGGCGTAGGCGCGGCCGTCGAACGTGAAGGCGAGTGTGCGGGCGCGGTCGATCGCGCCGCCGGATGGCAGGCGGAACGGCTGCGATGTCACGAGGCGTCTCCGCCGGTTGACACAATCGCATGGGTCGCGGTGTCGCGCTCGACCGTCACATAGGCGCGGCAGCCGTGCACGTGATGCCAATATTCGCGGTGCGGCCCGCGCTTATTATCGCGCAGATAAACATAATCGACCCAGTCGGCGAGCGGCGCGTCGTCGGCGGGCCGGCGCAATGTCGCGTCGCCCGCGTAAGTGAACTCGACGTGGCTGCGCGGACCGCAGTGCGGGCAGGGGATGAGCAGCATTTCTAATGCGCCTTGGGATCCGGGCCCGCGCCCTTCTCGTCGATGACGGCGCCGCGGCCGAAGCGGTCGAGTGCGAAGGCGGCGTTGAGCGGGTGCGGTTCGTCCTTGGCGATGGTCCAGGCGAACACCCAGCCCGAGCCGGGCGTCGCCTTGAAGCCGCCGTAGCACCAGCCGCCGTCGATGTAGAAATTCTCGATCGGCGTTTTGCCGATGATCGGGCTGCCGTCCATCGTCATGTCCATGACGCCGGCCCAGCTGCGCATCATGCGCAGGCGCGAGAGGCTCGGGAGCATGGCGAGCGCGCATTCGACCGCGTGTTGCACGGTCGGCAGGTTTCCGCGCTGGGCGTAGGAATTGTAGAAGTCGAGGTCGCCGCCCATCACCAGCTCGCCCTTGTCGGACTGGCTCACGTAGAAATGCCCGGCCCCGAAGGTGACGACGGTGTCGAGCATGGGCTTGAGCGGCTCGCTCACGAAGGCTTGGAGCACGTGGGTCTCGATCGGCAGGCGCAGGCCCGCGAGCCCCGCGACCTGGCCGGTATGGCCGGCGACCGCAAGGCCGATCTTGCCGGCGGCAATGAACCCGCGCGTGGTCTCGACCCCGCGCACGCGTCCACCCTCGATGCGAAAACCGGTGACCTCGCAGTTCTGGATGATGTCGACGCCGCGTTGGTCTGCCGCGCGCGCATAGCCCCAGGCGACCGCGTCGTGGCGCGCGGTGCCGCCGCGCGGCTGGAGCAAGCCCCCGACGATCGGATAGCGCGCGTTCTCGGAGCAATCGAGCAGCGGCACCTTGCGCGCCAGTTCGGCCCGGTCGAGCCACACCGCGTCGATGCCGTTGAGGCGCATGGCGTTGCCGCGGCGGCGGTATTGGTCGCGCTGGGCATCGGAGTGGGCGAGGTTGATGACGCCGCGCTGGGAGAACATGACGTTGAAGTTGAGCTCCTGCGAGAGCCCTTCCCACAGCTTGAGCGACCATTCGTAGAAGTGCGCGTTCGGCTTGAGCAGATAATTCGAGCGCACGATCGTGGTGTTGCGGCCGGTGTTGCCCAAGCCGAGCGAGCCCCTCTCCAGGACCGCGACGTTGGCGATGCCGTGTTCCTTGGCGAGATAATAGGCGGTCGCGAGTCCATGCCCGCCGCCGCCCACGATGACGACGTCGTAGCGCGGCTTGGGTTCGGGCGAGCGCCACGCCTGTTCCCAGCCGCGGTGGCTGCGGAAGGCTTCACGCACGAGGCGGGGGAAGGAATACATTGACGCCGCAGGGCAACGTTTTTGATGACGCGAAAACAAAGAGGGCGTCATCCTGAGGAGGTCGCGCGCGTTTGCGCACGACCGTCTCGAAGGATGGAAGCGAGCACGAGTTTGCTGCCATCCTTCGAGACGCTCGCCTCCGGCGCGCTCCTCAGGATGACGGCAGTGTTTGTTGCACGCATCTCAGGATGCCGCTGTAATTTGTTCCATGAACCCATACACCTCGCGCGCCGTATCCGCGTCGATCACGCCCTCGACAACATCGCGCGCAACCGCCGCCCGGTCGCGCTCCGCAGGCGGGCCGTACCCGCCGGCGCCCGGCGTGGTGATCTCGAACCACTGGCCGGCCTGCACGGTCGCATTGTCGCGCTGGAACGCAAGTCCCGGCGAGCACACGGCGCGGCTGCGCGCGCCCGGGCCGCCGCCGAACAGGCCCCACGAGTCCGAGCGCAGTCGCGAGAGGTCGAGTCGCACCTGGCACTCGGCCTCGGCGCGATAGACGCGACGCAGCCCCATGCCGCCGCGGAATTTTCCCGTGCCGCCGGAGCCGTCGACCAGCTCGTAGCGCACGAGGGTGAGCGGATATTCGATTTCCAGCGCCTCGACCGGCAGGTTTGACGTGTTGGTGATGTGCACGTGCACGCCGTCGAGGCCATCCTTGTTGGGACGCGCGCCGCCGCCGCCGCCGATGGTCTCGAGGTAAACGTAGATACTGTTGTCGTGCGGCTGGTGCCCGACGAAGGTAACGATCGTGCAGCAACTGTTGGTGCACGAGGTCACACGCTCCGGCACCGCTTGCGCCAGCGCCCCGATGATGAGATCGGCGACGCGCTGGCAGGTCTGCGTGCGTCCGTTCACCGCGGCGGGATGCGTGCAGTTGAGCAAGGTGCCTTCCGGCGCCGTCACGGTGAGCGGGCGCGCAAGGCCGGCGTTGGGCAGAATGGTCGGATCGACGATCGATTTGACCGTGTAATAGACGGTCGCGAGCAGCGCCGTGTAGGTCATGTTGATGCCCGCGCGCGCCTGCCGCGGGCTCTCGAAGTGCAATTTCATCGCGTCGCCCGCGACCGTGACCTCGACCGAAATCGGCATCTCGCCGGCGATCTCGGCGTTTTCAAACAAATCGTCGAAACGATAGACGCCGTCGGGAATGGCGGCGATGCCCGCCCGCATCTTGCGCTCGGCATAGTCGAGCAGCGCCTCGCCGGCCTTGAGCACGGTCGCGGTGCCGTATTTGGCGCACAGCGCCTGAAACCGCTGCACGCCCAGCCGGTTCGCCGCCATCTGGGCACGCAGGTCTGACAAACGCTCGCGCGGCACTTGGCAGTTGAGCAGGATGAGATCGAGCACGTCCTGCTGCAGGTCGCCGGCGCGGTAGAGCCGGATCGGCGGGATGCGCAGGCCTTCCTGATAAATATGCGCGTGGCCGCGGTCGGCGAAATCGGCGTGGTGCGCGAGGTTGACGGTCCAGGCGACCATCGCGCCGTCGACGAAGATCGGCTCGGCCAGCACGATGTCGGGCAGGTGAGTGCCGCCGCCCACATAGGCGTCGTTGCCGACGAACACGTCGCCCGGACGCATGGCGGCGAGCGGATGATTTTTGACCACGTGCTCTACGATGCCGATGAAGCTGCCGAGGTGCATCGGGATGTGCTCGGCCTGGCACAAGGTGCGGCCCTGCAGGTCGAACAGCGCGGTCGAGCAGTCGCGCCGCTCCTTGATATTGGTCGAATAAGATGCCCGGATCAGCGCTTCGCCGGTTTCCTCGACGATCGAGGAGAGTGCGGCGCCGATCACCTCGACGGTGATCGGATCGAGCGCCGTTGACGGCGCGGCCGCAACGGCGACGTTCATGCCGCCTCCAGGATCAGGTTGAGATAAGGATCGACGCGTGCGCTCATGCCGGGCAATACCAGCGTGGTGGCGTCCATCTGCTCGACAATTGCGGGCCCGGGGAAACGATTACCCGGCTTGAGTCGCTCACGCGCATAGACGGGACACGACACGCTGCGCTCCTCCTCGGCGATCCAAACATCGCGGCGCTCGCGCACGGCGCCGGAGGCGTCCGGCCCGCTCATGGCTTCCTGCGCCAGGCTCGCCTTGGCGACGAGCCCGGTCGCCTCGATGCGGAACGTCACGAGCTGGACCGGCTCGCTTTCGGCGACGAAGCCGTACATGCGCCGATGCGCCTCGGCAAACCCCTGCGCCAGCACGTCGAGCGTGCGGGCGGTGATCGGGCCGGCCGGCAACGGCACAGGCAGTTCGTAGTTCTGGCCGGCGTAGCGCATGTCCACCGTGCGCAATGTGCGGCGCCGGTCTTCCCCGATGTGCTCCTGCGCGAACCATGCGGCGGCACGTGCATCGAGAGCGGCAAACGCCGCCGCGATCTCGCTGACGGCCGCGGCGCCGAGCGGGAGCAGCCGGGTCGAGGCGAAGTCGGCGCGCAGGTCGGTAAGCAGCAGGCCCATGGCGCACAGGATGCCCGGACTGCGCGGCACCAGGATGCGGGCGATGTCGAGTTCGCGGGCGAGCCGCGCGGCATGCAGCGGCCCGGCGCCGCCGAATGCGACGAGCGTGTAGTCGCGCGGATCATGCCCGCGCTGCACCGAGATGACGCGGATCGCGCGCGCCATGTTGGCGGTGACGACCGACACGATGCCTTGGGCGGTCTGCATCACCGAGAGGCCGAGTTGGCGCGCGAGCGAGGCGATGGCGTCGCGGGCGAGATCCTGGCGCACCGCCATGCGGCCGCCGAGCAGATGCGTAGGATTGAGCGTCTGCAGGACGATGTTGGCGTCGGTCACTGTCGGCTCGGTGGCGCCGCGGCTGTAGCACACGGGGCCGGGATCAGCGCCCGCGCTGCGCGGGCCGACCTTGAGCAGCCCACCCGCGTCCACATAAGCGATCGAGCCGCCGCCGGCGCCGACCGTGTGGATGTCGAGCGTCGGGCATTTAAGCGGATAGCCGTGCACCGTCGCCTCGGACGCAAGCCGCGCCTCGCCGTCCTTGAGCAGCGCCACGTCGGTCGACGTGCCGCCCATGTCGAAGGTGATGAGATCGGAAAATCCCGCGGCCTTGCCGACCGCCTGCGCGCCGACCACGCCCGTCGCCGGGCCGGAGAGGATGGTGCGCACCGGCAGGGCGGCCGCCGCCGCAAAGCCGATCACGCCGCCGTTCGACTGGGTCATGTGCGGGGTCGCGGTCATGCCGAGGTCGGAAAGGCGCGGCGCCAGGCGCTCGATGTAGCCTTTCATCACCGGCCCGAGGTACGCGTTGACGACCGCGGTCGAGAGCCGTTCGAACTCGCGGAACTCGGGCGCGATCTCGTGGCTCGCACAAACAAATGCGTCCGGCAGTTCCTCCAGCAGAATCCGTTTCGCCGCCGCTTCGTGTTCGGGGCGCACGAAGCTGTAAAGAAACGCAATGGCTACCGCGCCGACACCGGCCGCGCGCAACTTGCGCGCGGCGGCGCGCACCGCGGCCTCGTCGAGCGGCGTCTCGACCGCGCCGGTGTGGCGCACGCGCTCGGGCACTTCGATGCGCAGGTCGCGCGGCACGAGCGTCACCGGCTTGTCGACAAAGAAGTCGTAGAGGTCGGGCCGTTTCTGCCGCCCGATTTCGAGCAGGTCGCGGAACCCTTCGGTGGTCACGAGACCAGTCGCAACACCGCGATGCTGAATTAACGCGTTGGTCGCGACCGTGGTGCCGTGGCCGAAATAGGCGACCGAGGCAGCCAGCCGCACGTCGCCGTTCTGTGCGACGCGCCGCATGCCCTCCTCGACGCCTTGCGCAATCCCGTGCGAGGGATCGTCCGGGGTGGAAGAAACCTTCCACACCTCGACGCGCCCGTCGCTTTCGTCGAACAGGCAGATGTCCGTGAACGTGCCGCCGGAATCGACACCGACGCGCCAGCGCGGCATTCGCTTAGTCTACGCGCCCTTGTGATTGCGGTCGAGCAATTCGATCGACACGCCTTCGGGCGCACGGATGAAGCAGATACGCACGCCCGGCCGTACGGTTTCCGGTCCGCGGGTGAACTCGACCCCCTTGGCCTTGAGGTCGGCGGCGATCGCGTCGATGTTGTTGACCGACAGGCCGAAGTGGTCGAGCCCCTGATAGGGCGTCGCCGGCGCCGGGTTCACCTCCGGCGTGGTCTCGGCGATGAAAATATTCGCGCCGCCGAGCTTGAGGTCGATACGCGGCTTGCCCTGCTGCGTGGTGCGCAGCACTTCGGCACCCAGCATGCGCTCGTACCACTGCGCCGTCTTCTCCGGATTCGGGCTGCGCAGATGAATGTGGTCGTAGGTGAAGGTGGCCATGTCGTTTCCTCCCGGGCCTTGCTGGTTCATGAAAATTCGGGCGCCAAGCATAGAGCCGGCGGGCGCGATGGCAAGCGCCCCTGGCGCCTTACCGCTGGACCAGCTCGCGCACCGCGCGCTCCGCCTGGTCGATCGCGAGATGCACATAGGCGTCGCCGCCTGCGTCGGAGTTGGCGATCGCCACCCGCCCTACCGTTTGCCGCGCGCGCTTGACGATTGTCTCGTCGTAGTCGTCCGGATCGAACAGCGAGTTTGCCGCGTAGCCGTAGCCGTGCGGCCACCGGTTCACCGTGATCGCGGCGATGTCGCGCGCGCTGACAAAACCACCCGGGCCGAGCATGCGGTCGAGCTCGTCGCGGATGCGCTCTTCGAAATCGGCGAACGTCATCTCATAAAGCTTGCCGCGGCCGATGCGGAACTGGGTACGCGCGTCGTGCCCGGGCGCGGCCGGCACGTGCGCGAGGTGCAGCAGGATCGGCGCGCCGGGATCACGCGGATGGTCGTAGCCGCCCATGCTCACGGGAAAGTCGAGCGCCACGCTGCTGTGGAACGACATGGGCGCGGCAATGTTGGAGACCTTCAGCGCGACCCAGGGGCGCCAGTTGCGCACCAGCACGTTGGTGTAGACGAGCGGCGTCTTGACGTTCGCGGAGAGCGCGTCGCGCTGCGCCTGCGGAAGGCTCGGCATGATGGAGGGGATCATCATGTGGAAGCACGCGAGCACCGCGTGCCTGGCCTCGACCCGGTGCGCCGTACCCGCGCGTACGTACCCGATGCGGACCTTGCCGTCCGCTTCCCGTACGTCGACACACGTCGACTCGAGGCGGATGCGCACGTTCTGCCCGGCGCGATCGAGCTTGTCGTAATCGAAGGGCGCGAGCACCACGTCGTCCATGGTGTGGCCGGGCGCGATGTCGGGAACGAGCGCGCGCACCAGCAGCCGTGCGATCGCGGCGTTGCCGTCGGGGAAGTGATAAATATACGGCTCCTTGCGTTCCGCGGCGTGCTCCGCCGTCAAGCCGAGGCCGGCGAAGCCGGGATAGCCGAACTCGGCGACGTCGGCGGCTGGCACCGCATCGCAGCCAACACCAAAGAAGCCGAGGGTCCGGCCCTGAAAACAGTTCGCGACCTCCTCGCTGCAGCCGCAGATTTTGGTGAGATAATCGCGGTAGCTCGTGTGCTTGAGCAGAGCTTTTTTCTCCGCGGCGGGCTTGCCGGCGAGCGGATCGCGTTCCGCATCGTAAAGCGCCAGCAATTGCATTTTGCTCGCCCGCGAGATCGGCACCGCCGCAACAAATTCCGCGAGCGGCTTGGAATTGGCCGGACGCGCGGTCCGGTTCGGCGGTTGCGTCAGTGCATCGTCCGGCAGCAGCACGTCGCGCCCGAACGCCTCGCGCGCGAAGAAGACGCCGCGCGAAAGGCCAAGCGAAGAATAGAATGTGCGATCGAAGGCGGTCTCGAAGGCCGAAAGCTCGACGCCCAGGTCGCGCAGCAAGCCCTTGGCAACGGGGCTGAAGAGCGTCTTGGGCGATTGCAGCGACTGGCTGCCGCCGTAGCCGATGAGGCTACGGCCACCGAGCGTGAACTCGTTGCGCTTGGCATGGCCGCCGAAATCGTCGTGATTGTCGAGGATCAGGATGCGCGCGCTCTCCCCGGCGGCACGCCGGTAAAACCACGCCGCCGCGAGGCCGCTGATGCCGCCGCCGACCACGACGAGATCGTAGCTCTCCTCGACCGGGAGGTTGTCGATCGCATAGTGCCGCCCTTCGCGGGCGACCGCGTGCGCCACCTCGAACGAACCGTCGTGCTGCCCTCGCATGCCGGTGAGCGACGGCGGATAGCGCGCGGGATCCGCCGCCAGTTGCGCGGCGGGGGTGAGGCCCGACGCAATGGTCAGGGCGACGCCGTTGAGAAAATCGCGACGGGTGACGTGGGGCATGAGGCAAGCTAGCCGATTGCTCCGCGCCGAGGAACCTACGTAGGATGGGTTGAGCGCAGCGAAACCCATCGCCTGGAGGCACTGCCATGCTCTTTTCTGTCCGCGCCCTGGCGCTCGCCGCCGGGCTCGCGCTCGCGGGCTCGGCCGCCGCGCCGGCGCAGACCACGCTGTACGTTGCAGGCTACGGCGGCTCGTTCGAGCAGACCACCCGCAAGGAAATCATGCCGGCCTTCACGAAGAAATTCGGCGCCACGGTCGAATACATCGCCGGCAATTCCACCGACACGGTGGCGAAGCTTCAAGCCCAGCGCGGCAACCAGCAGATCGACGTGGCGATCGTCGACGACGGGCCGATGTACCAGGCGATTGCGCTCGGCTTTTGCGCACCGATCGCCGGCCTATCGGATGCCGACATCGTCCGGTCGGCGCGCTACAAGGACGACAAGGCGGTGGGCATGGGGCTCGTCGCCACCGGCCTCATGTACAACACCAAATATTTCGCCGAGAAGGGCTGGGTGGCGCCCACCTCTTGGAACGACCTGAAAGACCCGAAATACAAGAAGCTGCTGGTGATCCCGCCGCTCAACAACACCTACGGCTTGCATACGCTGGTGATGATGGCGCGGCTCAACGGGGGCGGGGAGAAGAATATCGATCCCGGGTTCAGGGTGGTGGAGAACGACATCGCCCCCAACGTGCTGGTGTTCGAGCCCTCGCCCGGCAAGATGACCGAGTTGTTCGAGAGCGGGCAGGCGGCGATCGCCGTGTGGGGCAGCGGGCGCGTCGCCTCGTTCGCCGAGACCGGCTTCCCCGTGGACTTCGTATATCCCAAGGAAGGCGCGCTCGCGCTGCTCGCGTCGGCGTGTCCGGTGGCGAAGCCGAACGCCTCGCCGCTGGCACAAGAGTTCGTCAAAATGCTGCTCGAGCCGCAATTCCAGGAAATCTTCGCCAAGGAATACGGCTATGGGCCGGTCAATCGCCGCGCGCAGGTGTCGCCCACCGGCCCCGCGCGCATGGCGCCAATCGGCAAGCGCGCCGACGATCTGATCGTGGTCGACTGGGACACGATCAACCAGAACCGCGCCGAGTGGGACAAGCGGTGGAACCGGGAAGTGGAGCGGTAATTCCCTATCCCCCCGCGAAGCAGGGGAGGGTGGCGAGCGAAGCGAGCCGGGTGGGGGGCAAACATTGACGTTTGTAGAAATTGACCCCCACCCGTCGCCGCGCTGCGCGCGGCGCCAGCCTCCCCCTCCGGGGGAGGGATGACCATGTCCTTCCTCGCCATCGCCGGCCTTGCCAAGGCGTTCGGCCAGCATGTCGCGGTCGCCAGCCTCGACCTCAAGGTCGAGCGCGGCGAGTTCATGGCGCTGCTCGGCCCCTCCGGTTGCGGCAAGACCACGACCTTGCAGATGGTCGCCGGTTTCGTGGCGCCGGACCGCGGCGCGATCGCCCTCGAGGGGGAGGACCTGCTCCGGGTGAAGCCCAACAAGCGCGGCCTCGGCCTCGTATTCCAGAGCTACGCGCTGTTTCCGCACATGACCGCGGCCGGCAATGTGGCATTCGGGCTCGAGATGCAGGGCGTCGCGCGCGCCGAGCGCGATCGGCGCGTCGCCGAGATGCTGGCACTCGTCGGGCTTGCCGGCTTCGCCGGGCGCTTCCCGCGCCAGCTCTCGGGCGGCCAGCAGCAGCGCGTCGCCCTTGCACGCGCGCTTGCGATCCGCCCGCGCATCCTCCTGCTCGACGAGCCGCTCTCCAACCTCGACGCCAAGCTGCGCGAGGAAATGCAGATCGAGTTGCGCACCATCCTGCGCACGCTCGGCACCACCACCGTCCTCGTCACCCACGACCAGGCCGAGGCGATGGCGCTCTCCGACCGCATCAGCGTCATGAACGCGGGCCGCATCGAGCAGGTCGGCACGCCGAGCGAGGTCTACGAGCGTCCGGCGACGCCGTTCGTCGCCGGCTTCCTCGGCAAGACCAACGTGATCGCAGTCGAGGTGCGCGTGGACGATGGGGGCGCCGCAGCGGTGATCGGCGATGCCCGCTGGCCACTGTCCGCGCGCGTTGCGCCCGGCAAAGCGAGCGCAGCGATACGCCCGGAGAAGATTTCCTTCGTGCTCGACGGCGGCGATGGCGGGCTATCCGGCACCGTGCGTACCCGCGTGTTCCAGGGGGCGCACTGGCTTTATCAGGTCGACACGTCGGCGGGATCGCTCACGGTCGTCCGGCAGAACGCCGGCGAGATGGCGCCGGGCGAGGGCGCTCCGGTGCGCCTGACTTGGCGCGCGCAAGACATGACGATCGGTCGGCCGGCATGAGGACGCGCGCGCTGCCGTATCTGCTCAGCGCCCCGGCACTGCTGCTGTTCGCCGGCGTCGTGCTGGTGCCGATCGCCATGACGGTCGTGCTCTCGTTTAACGATTGGAGCATGACGCGGGGCATCATCCCCGAGTTCACGCTCAAGAACTGGCGCGACGTGTTCGGTGATCCGTATTTCTACGGCATCTTCTTTCGCACCCTGCGCGTCGCCGCGATCGTCACCATCATCGCTGCCGTGTTCGGCGCGCCGGAAGCCTATGTGCTCAACCGCATGCGGCGGCCGTGGCGCGGGCTGTTCCTGCTGATAGTGCTGGCGCCGCTCCTCATCTCGGTCGTCGCGCGCACGCTCGGTTGGGCGCTGCTGTTCGGCGGCCAGACGGGGCTCATCAACAAATCCTTGCTCTCACTCGGGCTGATCGCAGCGCCGATCCCGTTCATGTTCACCGAGACCGGCGTGATCATCGCGCTCTCGCACGTGCTCATCCCGTTCATGGTGCTTGCGGTGTGGACCGCGCTGCAGCGGCTCGACCCGCAAGTGGAGAATGCCGCGCGCTCGCTCGGCGCGGCTCCAGCGGTTGCGCTCTATCGCGTGGTGCTGCCGCAGGCGATGCCGGGCGTGTTGTCCGGCGCCATCATCGTGTTCGCGCTCGCGGCAAGCGCGTTTGCCACGCCGGCGATCATCGGCGGGCGGCGGCTCAAGGTCGCTTCCACCCTGGCCTATGACGAGTTCCTCAACACGCTCAACTGGCCGCTCGGCGCGACCGTCGCGACCCTGCTGCTGATCGCCCTCGTCACCATTATTCTCGGCGCCAACCGGCTGATCGAACGCCGGTACGAGCAGGCCTTCCAATGACCCGCAACGGACCGCTCGCGCTCGCCTACCATGCGCTGTTCATCGCCTTCATCCTGGCGCCGATCCTCATCGTGTGCTGGGTCGCGTTTACGCCGCTCGGCTATCTGTCGATCCCGATCGATGCATTCTCGCTGCGCTGGTTCCGCGCCATCGCCGCTTATCCCGAGTTCATCGTCGCCTTTCGGTCGAGCCTCGCGCTCGCCGCGCTCTCCTCGACCGTTGCGACCGCCTTGTCGGTACCGGCGGCGCTCGCGGTCGCGCGCCATCGCTTCCCCGGCCGCGACGCGGTCACGGCGCTATTCCTCTCGCCGCTGATGATCCCGCCGGTGGTGCTCGGCGTCGCGCTGCTGCGCTTTTTTACGGAGGTCGGGCTGGGCGGGACGTTCATCGGCCTTGTGCTCAGCCACGTCGTGATCGTGTTTCCGTTCGCGCTGCGCCTCGTCCTCGCGGCCGCCACCGGCATGGACCGCGCGGTCGAGCACGCGGCGATCTCGCTCGGCGCCTCCGACGCCGCCGTGTTCCGGCGCGTGACCCTGCCGCTGATCCTGCCCGGGGTTGCGAGCGGATGGCTGCTGGCGTTTATCACCAGCTTCGACGAAGTCACCATGACGGTGTTCGTCGCCACCCCCGCGACGATGACGCTGCCGGTGCGGATGTTTCTTTATATTCAGGACAATATCGATCCGCTGGTGACGTCGGTATCGGCGGTGGTGATCGCGCTCACCGTGATTTTTCTGCTCCTGATCGAATGGCTCTACGGCCTCGAGCGCCTGCTCGCCGGGTCCGGGCGCCATGCCGAGAGCCCATGAGCGGCGCCGCGCACGAAGCCGACGTGGCGGTGATCGGCGGCGGTCTCGTCGGTGCTGCGATCGCCTGGGGTTTGGCGCGCGCCGGCACGCGCGTCGCCGTCCTCGACGAGGGCGACGTCGCGTTCCGCGCCTCGCGCGGCAACTTCGCTCTGGTGTGGGTGCAGAGCAAAGGCCTCGGCATGCCCGAATACGCCGCCTGGACCAAGCTGTCCTCGGATCTCTGGGGCCAGTTTGCCCGGCGGCTCGCGGACGAGACCGGTCTCGACGTCGCCTTCCGCCGGCCGGGCGGATTTCATCTCTGCCTCTCCGAGGGCGAGGTCGAGAACCGCGCCGCCCTGCTCAAGCGGCTGCACAACCAGCCGGCGATGGTGAAATACGAGTACGAGATGCTCGACGCGGCGCAGGTCCGGGCGATGCTGCCGCACGTCGGGCCGCACGTCGCCGGCGCCAGCTACTGCCCGCTCGACGGCCACGTGAACTCGCTGCGCCTGCTGCGTGCGCTCCACGCCGGCATGCAGCAGCACGGCGCGACTTATTTGGCGGATCACGTCGTTGAGAAAATCGAGCCACGCGACGGCGCCTTTCGTCTCATGACCTGCCACGGCGAGGCGCGCGCCGGCAAGGTCGTGCTGGCCGCCGGCAACGGCAACACGCGGCTCGGCCCCATGGTGGGGCTCGAGGTCCCGGTGCGTCCCCAGCGCGGGCAGATCATCGTCACCGAGAAGGTTGCGCCGTTCCTCGATTATCCGATCGTCACGGTGCGCCAGACCGACGAGGGCAGCGTCATGATCGGCGATTCCGTCGAGGAGGGCGGCTGGGACACGAGCGTCGGCGTCGGCGTGGTCTCCGCCGAGGCCGAGCGCGCGGTGCGCATGTTTCCGCACCTGGCGCGGCTCAACGTAGTGCGCACCTGGGCGGCGCTGCGCGTGATGACGCCGGACGGCTTTCCCATCTATCAGCAATCCGTAAGCTGTACCGGCGCCTTCGTTGCCACTTGCCACAGCGGCGTGACGCTCGCGGCCGTCCATGCCCTGGTGGTCGCCCCGGCGATCGCGCGGGGCGAACTGCCGGCGGACCAATATGGCGCGTTTAGCCCACGGAGGTTTCATGTTCCGGCGACTGCCTGATGCCGACCGCGTTTCAGTCGAGGTAACCATCGACGGCCGCACCGCGCGCGTGCGCGCGGGCGATACGGTCGCGGCCGCGCTGCTCTCCTCGGGCATCCTCGCCAGCCGCGCCGCCGACGTGTCCGGCGCGCCGCGCGCGCCCTACTGCATGATGGGCGTGTGCTTCGAATGTCTGGTCACGGTCGACGGTGTCGGCAACCGCCAAGGTTGCTTGGTGCCGGTCAGGCCCGGCATGCGTATCGATACGCAGCGCGGCAAGCGCGAGGCCAATCGATGACCGAGCTGCGCGACGCCTATGACGTGGCAGTGGTCGGGGCTGGGCCGGCCGGGCTTGCGGCCGCGACTGTGTGTGCGCGTGCCGGGCTTGTAACCGTGCTGTTCGACGAGCAAGCCTCGCCGGGCGGGCAGATCTATCGCGCGATCACGACGAGTGCGGTCAAGCGCGGCACCGTGCTGGGCGCGGATTATTGGGCCGGCGCCGGGCTGACGGAGAAATTTCTCGCGAGCGGCGCGCAATATGTGCCGGGCGCGACCGTTTGGAACTTGACGCGCGAGCGCGAGCTCGGCGTCTCGGTCGCGGGCGCCGCGCGCATGCTCAATGCCGAGCGCGTGATCCTTGCGACCGGCGCCCTGGAGCGGCCGTTCCCCATTCCCGGCTGGACCTTGCCGGGCGTGATGACGGCCGGTGCCGGGCAGATCCTGCTCAAATCATCGGGGCTCGTTCCGGACGGGCGCACGGTCATTGCCGGCTGCGGGCCGCTGCTGTGGCTCATCGCGTGGCAATATCTCAATGCGGGGGCGCGCATCGACGCGATCTTGGAGACAGCCGGGGCCGCGCGCGCGGCCGCATGGCGCCACGCGCCCGCCTTCGCCGCCTCGCCTTATTTCCTCAAAGGCTTGCGGCTGATGCTGGCGGTGCGCCGGCGCGTGCGCGTCGTCTCCAATGTGGTGGAGTTGCGCGCCGAGGGGCGCGACCGGGTCGAAGCGATCGCTTGGCGCACCGCGCGCGGCCCAGAGGGGCGGCTGCCGGTCGATAATTTGTTCCTGCATCAAGGCGTGGTGCCTAACGCCAATCTCGCGATGGCGGCGGGCGTCGACCACCGCTGGGATAGCGTGCAGCTGTGCTTCTCGCCGGTGCTCGATGGGGACGGCGGTACGGCGGTTCCGGGAATAAGCATCGCGGGCGACGGTGCCGGTATCGCCGGCGCCGAGGCCGCCGCGGCACGCGGCATGCTGGCCGGCATCGCGGCCGTGCGCGCGCTGCGGCCCGGCGCGCCCGTGCTTGCTGACGCAGCAGCGACGCGTGCGTGGCTCGCGCGCTTCATGCGCGGGCGGGCGTTCCTCGACGCCTATTATCGACCGTCCGAACAATTCCGTCGGCCTGCGCGCGACACCCTCGTGTGCCGCTGCGAGGAGGTGACCGCGGGACAGATCCTTGACACCGTCGCGCTCGGCTGCACCGGGCCCAATCAGATGAAGGCATTCCTGCGCTGCGGCATGGGGCCATGCCAGGGGCGCCTGTGCGGGCTCACGGTGACCGAGCTGATTGCCCAGGCGCGCGGCGTCGCCCCGCAGGAGGTCGGGTATTATCGCCTGCGCCCGCCCGTAAAGCCGATCACGCTCGGCGAACTGGCGAGCCTGCCGAAAAACGAAGCGGCGCTGCGCTCGGTCGCCCGCGGTTGAGCGACGATGCCAGGCGCCGACGTCATCGTGATCGGCGGCGGGCTGCACGGCTCATCGGCCGCGCTTCACCTCGCGATGCGCGGCGCGCGCGTCACTGTCATCGAGAAGGATCACGTCGGCCGCCACGCCTCGGGCGTCAACGCCGGCGGGGTGCGCCGGCTCGGCCGCCACCTCGCCGAGGTGCCGCTCGCGGTCGCCGCCATGGAGCTGTGGCACCGCATCGGTGATCTCGTCGACGACGACTGCGGCTTCGACAGCCACGGCCAGGTGAAGGTCGCGGAGAACGAAGCCGAGTTCGACGGCTTACGCGCGCGGGTCGACGAGCTGAACCGGCTCGGCTTCACCCACGAGGAGCTCATCGACCGTCGCGCGTTGCGCGAGATCGTGCCGGCGATTTCCGATCATTGCGTCGGCGCGATCGTTTGCCGGCGCGACGGCGCCGCCAATCCCTATCGCACGACGCTCGCGTTCAAACGCAAGGCCGAAAGCCTCGGCGTGCGGTTCGTCGAAGGAACCGCGGTAACGGGCCTCGCGCGCAACGGCGGCGCGTGGCGCGTCGAGACCGGCGCCGGCGCGCACGAAGCAGCCGCCGTCGTCAACGCCGCGGGCGCCTGGGCCGACCGCATTGCCGCCGCGCTGGGCGAGCCGGTGCCGCTCGAGCCGATCGCCCCGATGCTGATGATCACCGCGCCGCTGCCGCCGTTCGTCGAGCCGGTGGTTGGCGCGGCCGGGCGACCGCTCTCGTTCAAACAATTCCGCAATGGCACGGTGTTGATCGGCGGCGGCCACCGCGGCCGGCTCGAGCGTGACGCCAACCGGACCGAGCTTGATTTTGCCGGCCTTGCGGTGAGCGCACGAACGGTGTGGGACCTGTTCCCGATCATGCGCGGAGCGCACATCGTGCGCTGCTGGGCCGGCATCGAGGCGTGCATGCCCGACGACATTCCGGTGATCGGCCCGAGCAGGACGGGCGAAGGCGTGTTCCACGCCTTCGGCTTCTCCCCCCACGGCTTCGCGCTCGGTCCGATCGTCGGGTCTATCATTGCCGAGCTGGTCACGCGCGGCAGGACCAACCTGCCTATCGCACCGTTCCGCATCGACCGGTTCGCGCGGCCGTGTTGAACCCGGGCTTGTCGCGGCCATCCACGCCTTTTATCTGAACTGAGAATCGATCTCATCGCCGGAGGGCCGTTCATGTGGCCGGATCGTCGTCTCATCGATTTGTTCGGAATCGAACATCCGATCGTTCAGGCGCCCATGGCGGGAGCGATGGACGCCGACCTCGCCGCCGCAGTCTCGGTCGCGGGCGGGTTGGGATCGCTGCCTGCCGGCATGCTCAGCCGCGAGGGGTTGCGCGATCAGTTCGCCAAGTTTCGGGCGCGTACCGATAAACCCGTGAATGTCAATTTCTTCTGTCACCAGCCGCCGGAGCTGAGCAACGCGCGCGAGGCGCGCTGGCGCGACCGGCTCGCCGCTTACTACCGCGAGTTCGGCATCGATCCGGCCGCATCGGTGCCGTCGAGCAACCGCGCGCCGTTCGATTCCACGTTTTGCGAACTGATCGAGGAACTCAAGCCGCAGGTCGTGAGCTTCCATTACGGCTTGCCGGCGGACGTTCTTCTCGCGCGGGTGAAGGCGGCCGGCTGCCGCGTGCTGTGTTCGGCCACGACGCCCGCGGAGGCGGTTGCGCTCGAACAGGCGGGCGTCGATGCGGTCATCGCCCAGGGAACCGAGGCCGGCGGCCATCGCGGCATGTTCCTGACCGAGGACCTCGCGGCCCAGGTCGGCACCTTCGCGCTGGTGCCGCAGGTCGTCGACGCCGTGAAGGTGCCGGTGATCGCGACGGGCGGCATCGCCGACGCGCGCGGCATTGCCGCTGCCTTCGCGCTAGGCGCTTCCGGCGTACAGATCGGCACCGCTTATCTGCGCTGCCCCGAAGCAAAAATCTCCGCGACCCATCGCGCGGCGCTCAGCGCCGCGCGCGCCGACAGCACCGTGATGACCAATGTGATGTCGGGGCGCCCCGCCCGCTCGATTGTCAATCGCCTCATCCGCGAGGTCGGGCCGATCAGCGAGTTGGCGCCCGAGTTCCCGCTCGCCGCCGGCGCGCTTGGGCCGCTGCGTGCCAAGGCGGAAGCCGTCGGCTCGGGCGACTTCTCGGCGCTGTGGAGCGGCCAGGCCGTGGCGCTCGGCCGCGACCTGCCGGCGCGCGAACTCACGAAGGCGCTCGCGGCGCAGGCGCGGGCCGTGATGCGGGGCTTGGCGGCGGTGTAGTGCCATCCTGCCGGCCGAGACACACCGGTGCACAGCAAACGCGATCTGCTCCAAGTGTGAAGCAGTTCACACAACCGCACACAAAGACAAATGAACAATCTCGGCGATTGCCGGGTGTCGGCAATCGTTGGAGCACAGGAGCCAATTATGCGAATTGAAATTGCTGCAGGTAAGCCGAAAGTCGAGGTTGGCAGCGGGACCATTCCGCCCCGGATCGCGCTGTCGCGTTCGGACGCGAAGGTCGAAATGGGCACTGGCGCCGTTCCGCCCCGAGTCGCCCTGTCCCGCGCGCCGGTGAAGGTCGAGACCGGCGCCGGCGCGACGCCGCCGAAGGTGTCGCTCGCTCGCTCGCCGGCGCCGATGAAAGTCGGAACGGGCGGCGGAATCATCTCGCCGAAGGTCGCCCTGACTCGTTCGACGGCGCCGGTGAAGGTGGCAATCGGCGGCGGAAATATCTCGCCCAAGGTCGCGTTGTCGCGCAAGTGAAGCTTCCGCCGCGGCGGAAGCCATGTCGATCCAGTTCATTTGACGACCGGTAACGGCTGGCGGGGGTGCCAGGCGCACCCCTGCCAAACAGACCGCAACGGGGAAGACTATGACTCACAATCCGCCACTCGACGTCAATGACCGCGTCATCTCGTTTTATCGCGCCGTTCCGGGCACCTATCCGCCGATGCGGGCCGACCGCGGCGCGCTCGGCATATTACCCACCGGGGCGTTTCAGTATTGCGAAGCGGTAACGTCGGCATCGGCCTTCGGATGGTACGTTTTTCCTCCGATGTCCTTCCATGTGCAGTGGGACGGCACTGACATTGTTTGGACGTACGAGGGCGCCGAGTCGTGGCTGACCTTGAAAAGGTGCCACTTCCCCGGGCTCCCCGAGCATTTCGACAAGAACGCTCCCGACGATATCAAGGGGTACGCGCCGCCGTTCCTGACGCAGCTGTTCGCGCCGGGCATCCTGCAGATCTGGTCGGGATTGTTTGTGACCACCGCGCCGGGATGGAGCCTGTTGATCCGCCCTCCCGCAAACCTGCCGCGCAGCCAGAGCTATGAAGCCTTCGAAGGCATCATCGAGACGGATCGCCGGTTCGGGCCGTTGTTCACCAACGTCCGTCTCACCGCCACCGACCGTCCGATCGAATTCAGCATCGATCGACCGCTGATGCAGGTTCAGCCGCTGCTGCGGGAGACCTATGCCGAGCAGCACCTGCGCTCGTTCAATTTCGTCGAAGACCTGTCCGGCCTCTCGGCGGAGGACTGGGACGGCTACCGCGAGACCGTGGTGAAGCCAAACCTCGGCGCCTATCGCCCGATTGGCCGCTACGCGGTTTCAGTGCGCAAGCGCGCCCACCATGCGCCGGCGGGTGTCGATGCGTCATCCAAGAGCGCGGAGTGACACATGCTCGCAGCAGCAAGGGCTTCGCTCGCGCGTCAGCCACTCGCGGCTGGTTATCTTGCCGCGCTTGCGGCCGTGATCGTCACTGCCGCTTATCCGGCCGTGACACGCGTCAGCGTTATCACGACGCTGACCCCGGCCGATCTGCTCATGCTGCGATTTGGCGTGAGCGCGCTGCTGTTTGCGCCCTATCTCGTGTGGCGGGCGGCGGCAATCCCACGCCGAATATGGTCGGTCGGCTTGCCACTGTCGTTCTTTCAGGGCTGGGGCATGGCGGGCTGCGCGATCTTTGGCTTGCAGTACGCGCCTGCGAGCCATTCGGCGGCGCTCGGCCCCGGTACCATCTCGGTGTGGGTCGCGGCCTTGGGTTTTCTCTGCTACGGGCTCCGGATCGATCGCGCGAAAAGCTTGGCGATAGGCCTCATTGTCGCGGGAATTGCTCTCATTCTGGCGAGTTCGTTCGGCGGATTGTCGACCGCCCGGGCCGCGACCGGGGATGCCATGTTTCTCGCGGCTTCCATCCTGGGGGCGGCCTATCTGGTCTACCTGCAACAGCATAGATTCGATGCGGTCCTGGGCGCCGCCCTGGTGTCCGCCTATTCCGCCGTGATTCTGCTGCCCTGGTATCTGCTGGCGGCACATTCGAATCTTGCGGCCGCGCCGATCGCCGAACTCGCTTGGCAGGTTCTCTTTCAGGGCCTGCTGATGGGCTGCGGCGTTTTCCTCGCCGTCAACTACGCCGTCCTGGCGCTCGGCAGCCAAACGGCGGGCGTGCTGTTTGCCCTGGTGCCGGCACTGGGGCTGGTCTTTTCGCTGGCGATCACCAACGATCCGGTATCGCCGCTCGAATGGGCGGCGATCGGAGCGATCTCGGTGGGGGTCGCGGTCGGGGCGCGGCCGATCGCAACAAAAGCGGCTTCGACTTTGCAGCCATGAGCTAAGTGCACGGCTTTGCGGGTCCAAATGTTCCGGACACCAACTCGGCCCAGCCGTTCGCCGCCGGTCTTTCAAAGAGCGGCAGTTCACGCAACATTGCACATATGCACATGCTATCGATGAGTGAACCGGATCGACAAACGCAGTTTGGTTGACTGCTCAGATGAAGGTCGACATGACCGCCGATTTGGATACCCTCGCCGGATGACGATCGCGACAGAACCGTCCGATGCGCGACGCCGTCATTGTCGAGCGCGGGCAAGGAGTAGATGTAACAAGGGACTTTACTCGACCGACTGCTCCCGAACCGAGGAAAAGATATTGAAAAGCCCGCTTGGTCCTGCGCATCCAGGCAGAACGTTACAAGGCCGTCGCCGTATCTTACGTCCATATTCCTTGCCAGCGACTTATGATAACCCCAGATCGCTCTGCTCGCATCAATAGTGAATTGCTCACTTACGATCAGGCTGAGAAACAGCATCCCCGGCAGGTCCCGGGGATTGGATCGCGGCCTGACGAGCAACGCCACCCCGATCTCCAGGTAAGCCCCAAGGTCGCTTTGCCGATGATCGATGGCAAAAACAATCAGAGGAGTACGTTGCCTTCCCGCATCCATCACAATGAACTGCTTGTCCTGTTCTCCGAGCCGGCTTCTCGCCCAATCCGACGGCACGAAATAAAGAGCCCAACCCTGCGATGCTTCGGCTATCCGCACAGGAAGCATCATCGGCTTGTCGCCGATCAGATAAGGTTTCCCAGGATTTGAAGCGGAACCGGCCGCTTCGCCATATTTCTGATCAGGCAACCCATCTATCGCGAACCGCTCAATTGCAAATGGGATCACCGTCGCCATCTCGGCGCAATAATTTTGCAGCTCGCCGAGGGCGGTTTCCATGAGCTTCGGCTGGTTCCACTCGCCCCAATTCGCGAGTACCTGATTGATTGCGCGCAAGGCATAGGAAGAAGTGATGCCGAGGTAACCTCTCCAAACGTTGGCACCCAAATTCAAGACAGAACCAAAGTTACCAAGAGAGTCGGTCGGAATCATGATGGAAGCCATGTTGGGGCAGCAGGCGCAAGGTCTTCTTCGCCATGGCCGCTGTAGAACTATGCAGCATACGCGGCTCGATCGATGCCGGCAGTTATTAAAGCCACGTAACGGCATTTGTCCATTCATTTTGGCGTAGACCAGGGTCTCCACTCGGTAAAACGAAGAAGTTCCCCTTGCGTATCTGCGGATTTGGCAGTTTAATACAAGCAGGCGGGAATTTGTCGCCCGCAACGCGGTATCTACCTTCTCAAATTCCAGGGGCTTACCAGCATGGCAGATACAGCTCAATTGCAAGCCATCGCCAAAGTTCTGCAGAGCTGGTCCGAGTCATCATGGGGCAGGGATCCGCCCGCGCTCGATGATTGTAGAGACGAGATCAAAAAATGGTCGAGCAGAATTGGGCGGGTTCTGGAGAAATTAGCGGATGCCCAAAAGGCGCGGGAGGCCGCTTGGCTAAAACTCTTTGAGGCCAACGATGACCCACTGAAAGAGCTGCGCACGGCCACCGAGAAGGGTACGTACAACGCGGCCCTCGATAAAACGCTGAAAGATGCCGCTCAGAGCAGCGAGGATAACGAGAAAGAATTGGCGCGCGCCGAGACGATCGTCGCGTGGTGGCGGAGAGAGCTTGCTCGCGTTGAGGGAAAAAAGTGCGAATACGGGTTTTGGCGCGAATACCACCTGACTAAAGATGAAGCGCAGCAATTTGCATTCCGAGGCGGTTACGAATCCGGCGGCGGGTATTCGGCCGTGCAGCTGCAGAAGATGGAGGAACGGATCCGCAGGATCAACAGAAGCCTGCCTGCGGGTTACAAGCCGATTCCAAACATGAACGTGCAGACGATCATGTTTGTCCCGAGCTCGGTTCCGGGGCAGTATCTGCCGGCGACCGGTCGATAGCATCGCGAGGAGCAACCGCTACCCTGAGCGATTCAGCCGCCCGCACGGCGGCATTTTGCCAGCGATATCCTCGCTCGCAGCTCGAACATTTTCGTTTGCTGGCTGCTCGCGATATTTATTGCCCGGATGAAAGACGCCTCCGCTCCCGAAATGTCTGCTGGTGCGAGGCGGAGCAGAAGGTCGCCCCGTTGACGGTGCAGCTCGGCATCTAACCAGTGCTGCCCGGTCCTCTCGTTCTCCGCCAGGAGTTTATCCAGCCGAGCCACGGCCGCCGCAACGTCGGTTTCCGCCTCTACGTCTGCTCGCATGGACGCAAGCATCGGGAAGTAGACCCCAAGTTCCTGCTCCGCGATGAGGCCCAAGCCATCGCGCATCGCCGCTTCGCCCAGTTCGTGATCGCCCTCGCGCCACGTCGCCCATCCGTGAACAAATGTACCCCAAGCGAGTCCTTGCTGCAGTTCCTGCTTCCTGACGCGCTGGTAGAACGCGTGAGCATGGGGGGCGGCTTCCTCGAAGTCGCTGCGAACCATGTCGAACAGGAACTTGTGAAAATGCGCGTAGTTCAGGCTGTGAGGGTGGTCGCTCTCCCGCGCGCGGGTCATCGCCCCCTCTGCACAACTCTGAGCCTCCTCGACCTCCCCGAGCGGCCACTGCACGATGGCAAGAAACAGCAGGATAGGGACGCCGACATCCAGCAGGAAGAGGAAGTGTTGCTTGTTGTCGGGTATCGATTCGAACACTTCTCGCGCCCGCAGTAGATGCGAACGGGCGCCAACGTAATCGCCCTGGAACCAGCAAGTCGCCCCGGACATGCGGAGCGCCATCGCCGCCTCGAGCGAGACCGGGCCGCGTTCGACATCGCGTCGGAAGTTTTCCGCCTCTTCCTTCATCCGCTTCGCTTGGCCGCGAACATAGCTGGTAGCCCACAGACCATAGTAAATGGAGTACCGCTCAGACGCCTCTTCGACCCGGGCCGCGAGTTCGCGCGCGCCTGTAAAGGCCGCAACTGTCTCTGCGGCGTGATACCCTTTGGATACCATCAACACGTTTGCGTAGGCGACGAGGACGCGAAGGCGGAGCAAGCGCTGAGCAGGTTCATCGGCGAGTTGTTCCGTCAAAGTAAGTGCCTTGGTAAGATGCGCCGCAGCCTCCACATAGGCAGCCCGCCCGTGTGCCTGTTCTCCCGCCTTGGCCCACCATTCGGCGGCTAACTCCGCCAAGCTGCCCTGTGTAAAATGGTGGGCAACAACGGCCGGTTCGCTACCGGCCGTAACTGGAAACCGGCCGCACAGTGTTTCCGCGATTCGCCGGTGCAGCACCTGGCGCCGGCTTTTGAGCAGACTCTCATACGCCGTGTCCCGCACAAGTGCGTGTTTGAAGCTATAGGTCGCCGACGGCGGGTCACCGGTGCGGAACACCAGCTCCGCGGCTTCGAGCTGCGTCAAGGCCTCGGTCAATACGGCCCGGTCTCGTCCGCTCACGGCGCTCAGCAGATCGTAGGAGAACTCGCGGCCGATTGCCGCGCCTATCTGAGCTATCTCCTTGACGGGCGACAGACGGTCGAGACGGGCCATTAGCGAATCGTGCAATGTCGCCGGAATTGCCAGCAGCGGCAGCGGACGTTCGAGCCGATATCCGTCGTTCCCCTCAACAAGGATGCCGGTCTCCAGAACTGTTTTAGTCAGCTCCTCCACAAACAACGGGACGCCGTCGGTCTTGGCAATGATCTGGTGCATCACATCCGAAGGCAGCGCGCGGCCTCCGGTCACCTGTTGCACGATCATCTGAGCGTGGGTTTGGTCGAGTCGCCCGAGCGCCAACGTGCTGACATTCGGCAGGCTCACCCAGGGCGGCTCGTGCCCCGGCCTTGAAGTGATGAGCATCAGAATGGGTAGGCGCGCAACCCGCTCGGCAACCAGCTTGAGCAGTTCGAGCGATGTCGCATCGGCCCAATGCATATCTTCGAAAATGCACAAAACAGGCTGTTGTCGAGTCAAGCCGTCGAGGCGATCGAGTATCGCAGCAAAGATTTGATTGCGCTGCTGTGCGGGGCTCGGCGTGAGCGGCGGATAGCGTCCGTCGAACGGTATCGAGAGCAGCGCGGCAAACAGCGGCGCGACGATCGAAACGCGCGCGCTGCCCGTTGCGAGCGCCGCCTCGAGCTTGTCAAGCCGCCGCTCAGACGGGTCGTTCGGCTTGATCTCGGCGGCGCGCTCGAGTTGCGCGATGAAGGGATAAAGGGCACTGCTGCTGTGGTAGGGCGAGCATTGATAACGCAACCGCGTGTGCGTCTCAGACGCTACACACTCGCCGAGCTGCACCGCGAGGCGCGACTTGCCGATACCCGCTTCACCCGAGATAAGCACCACCTGACCCTCGCCCTTCCAGGCCAGGTTCTTGCAATCCAGCAACAGCCGGATCTCGTCTTCTCGCCCGACGAAGCCGGTCAGGTGGACGGGATGCACGGCTTCGAAGCGGATTTCCGAAGCGGATAGACCCTCGACCAACCAAGCCGTGACCGGGTGAGAAAATCCCTTGATTTCCTGCGAGCCGAGGTCGCGAACCCGGAACAAATCGCCGAGCAACCGCCGGGTCGAAGACGAGATGACGACGGTGCCCGGCTCGGCCAAGGCTTGGAGTCGGGCCGCTAGATTGGGTGTTTCCCCTACAGCCAGTTGCTTTTCCGATGAATCCCCGCTCACGAGATCGCCAACCACGACCAGTCCGGTTGCGATACCGATCCGCACCTGAAGCTTTGCCGCGGACCGGGTCGCGATCTGTTCGATGGCAGCGGCGATCTCAAGTCCGGCGCGCACGGCCCTCTCGGCGTCATCCTCATGGGCAGCGGGATAACCGAAATAGGCCAGTACTCCGTCCCCCATAAATCTTGCAATGAAACCATCATAGATCGAGATCACGTTCGAGCAGGCGGATTGATAGGCACGCATCACCTCGCGCAGGTCTTCGAGTTCGAGGCGAAGCGACAGATTAGTCGAACCGACCAGATCGCAGAACATCAAGGTGAGCTGACGCCGCTGCGCCTCATCGCGCGGAGACACGGGCGGCACAATTTTCGGCGAGGTGGGGGCGGGGAGCGCGGCGATCGCGCGTAACATCCGTTTGCGGTGGCCAAGAGACACACCGATTGTTTCAAGATCCCGATCCGTCAGGTCGCGCAGGATATCCAGGTCGATATTATGATCGACGAATAAGTTGCCGTACTCGGGCAGACCGACCGACTCCAGCCAAGCCGTGATGCTCCGCATCGCACCGCCCTGTGCCTATGGCAACCCGGTGATATGCCCGGTTAGGTCGCGTACCAGCTCGCTGCTTGACGGGCCACTCTGCGCCCGTGCCGAAGAATCGTCAATTGTTCGGAAATATCTCACTGTACCTCGACTGGAATGCCTCGTATAAGTCCGCTCCCGCTTTTGCAGCGTATGCAAAAGGCAGACCCATATACTTCAAAGCGGTCATGATCTCCCTGGGGTAGGCTGCGGCCTGCAGGATGTTGACCGCTTCACCGGCGTTCGCCCGGCGTCTTACGATCTCCGCCGCCATGAGGCCGCTGGTGACTGCGCTTTCCACGGTCACCACGTCAATAGGTGTCCTGCAATAATCCCCCGCTATGAACAAATTGTCGATCTCGCAAGTCGTCTCCGGACGAAATTCCCAACTGCCAACCTCATTCAGAAACAATTCTTCTGCGGTGTTCGTCTGAAAATGGCATCGCTCGTGATCGACATCGTCATCGCTGAACCGGATATAGTTTTTCAAATCCTCAAACACATACCTCTTGATCGTCTCAATCTCGCGATCTTGATGCCAATCCGAAAAAATTCCGAAGTCCGACAGAACGACGTTAAGTGACGTGACGTCGTTTTGGGGGTTTCGCGGCCAAAGTTGTGAAGTATCCACGAAGCTCAATTCGTGCCTTGAATCGAGAAGGATAACGACGCCTTGCGGTATATCGGCAAGTTTCTTTTTGAAATATATATCGAAACTTGCCATTGGGAGACTATGGAGCCTCCGGATATCTTTAAGCCGTGGCGCGGCCGAATACACGTCGGCATCGACCAGTTTTGATAGAGCTTTCGGCGGGATTGCGACAATGACGTCTCCCTCCACCGCCTCATAGTGGCGTCCCCTGACATGGGCATGCGTTCCCAAGTCGATCGTCGGCGAAGCTTCCAATTCCTCCACGTCCAGCCCAATCACTCGGTTGTTTTGCAAGTGCAGCCTTTTGATCCGACTCAAAAGACATATACGTAATGCCGCATCCAACCCCCCCTGTTGGGACTTGCGGACCGCTTTCCTCAGATGTTCCTCGAACGGGCCGAACAGGAACTGCTGCGAATTTCCTTTCAGCAGCCACATCATCGGGCTCGGCTGGTGTACGGACATGCCCTCGAAATGCCGATAGGTGCGCGCGTCGCTCAAAAAGCTGGGACACGCAAAGGCACGCGCCAGCGTAAGCGAATGCAGCTTGGCTGCTTCATCGGTCATATAACCACGTGAACTTAGGAATCCGTGCACGCTCCAGCGGCCGTCGCCCGACCGCCGCAGCGATGTTCCCAGCAGGTCGATTATCGAATAAAAATATAAATACATGGTGGCAGGCGATCTCAAGCCTGCGAACGCATTTTGCCACGCATATAAAGGTGAAGCCTGATTGATTTGTCTGATTGCGGTTTGTCGACCGTATGGAATGTATGAAACATAGGCTTGCGCCGCAAAGCACTCGCGGATGCCGATTTCGTTCACTATCTGCCAAAAATTGTGATACCAGTCGAGATACATGTGGTAAGAGTGCTCGTGGAAGTCGTCTGGGCGCTCGGGATGGTTATGGGCACCGAGCTTGCCGCCGATAAAGTCGTCTTCTTCAAATATCGTGACGTCGAAGCCGCGCTCGATCAGCCGCAACGCAGCGGAAAGGCCCGCAATTCCCGCGCCGATGATGGCAACCTGCGGCATTTTGGTGTATTTCGAAATCCTCGGGCCGTTCGGCCCATTTGAAAGAAACGTAGCCCGCGCGCTGCCGTTTTGCTATAGCTCTCGTAGATTCGAGTGCCCTACGAAAGAGCGATTGTGACATGGCTCCAGACTTTTGGTCAATGGGTTGCGCATTGGCGCGCGCTGAGGTTGCGCTCCTCTTGAGCATGGCCCGAGCCGGCAGCGGGTGTGCGCAAGTCACGCTGCGGTACGGAAGAAGCGTCGGTAGCCAGGCCCTGGGTTCACTCGATGGGGCGTACCAGCTGGATCGGCCTGGGCTCGATGCGTCCGCTATCGAGCGCTACCGCGCTTATCTGCGCGAAATTGCCGGCGTTATCCGAGGATCGGGGATTGAGTTTTTTGAGCTGCTCGAGCAGTTGCGTCTCGCCAGCGCAGTGTCGAGGCCGACAGGGGCTGAGATCTCCCCCGGTGTCAGTAGCGCGGAAAGCTTTCGTGCCGCGGATGCGGAGGCCGAAACGGCGCGGTTGGGGGAAAGAGGAGGGCACGCTCGGCGGCCCGGCGTCAAAGGAGCGGCCTCAAAGGATTTTTTGCTTTACTAATCGGGTTGGCAATGGCCTTTGACCGAAAAGGCTGGATATTTCACTCGGCTGCTCAGATGTCGGCCGGCTTGATGTTCACCCGGAGAGCGACTGTCGGTGTAAGTATATTCGTTCGCACTTCTCCCGTTTTCATTGCCGGCCCGCTCGACAAGTGATACTCTTGCCGATGATCGGTCGGTTCCAGGTGAGGCAATGAGCGAATTTCAAGGCAGGCCAGGACATCCAGAGAGTTCGGGCGCTCCCAGCGATCCGTTTGGGGCGCTTGCCACGGCGCTCCGCGACACCTGGGCAATGGGCATGTCTGCGGTGGAGAGCGTGTTAGCTCAGAGCGTTGCCGGGGCCGCATCCGGCGAACCCGGGACGCCAATTGGCGGCGCCGGAAAACAAGCCGAAATGGTTTCGCTTGTTGCGCAATCGTATGTGATTGCGGCAAGCAGCGGGCTACGGTATTTGACCAGGGTGGCGCAGACATACGGCGCTCACCAAACCGGCATTTTGTCTTCCTTCATGCGCGCAGGGACGAGCAAGCAGTTTTCCGAAGAGGATCGGCGCGCGCTTACCGAGAATATCCGCGCGTATTTGCGCGAGATGGGCGACGTTGCCCAACAGGAGGCACGTATTCTGCAGATGGAACTGGAAAAGGTCGGCGAGGGAATGGC